>Ga0207933_1000339_pt1 | contig 48106 bp, 44 predicted proteins | sample NGESurdeep092012_4_FD_184488 | JGI IMG/M metagenome (GOLD analysis project Ga0207933, IMG submission 184488) | Arctic peat soil microbial communities from Barrow, Alaska - NGEE Surface sample F53-3 deep-092012 (SPAdes) | ecosystem: Environmental > Terrestrial > Soil > Wetlands > Peat ... | reverse complement strand
CGGGTGGCCCGTTTCGCGAGTGGGACGCATCGCGTATCGCCAGCGCGACGATCGAGGATGCGCTGAACCATCCGACGTGGCGCATGGGTCGCAAGATCTCGATCGACAGCGCCACGCTCGTAAACAAGGCACTGGAAGTAATCGAAGCGCACTATCTCTTCGGCCTGCCGTACAACCGGGTGGATGTTGTGGTGCATCCGCAAAGCATAGTGCATTCGTTCGTCGAGTTCATCGACGGAAGCGTGCTGGCACAGGTCGGCTTTCCTGATATGGAACTTCCGATTCTCTATGCGCTTACTCATCCGCACCGCATCGATGACATCCCGGCGCGCGCATTCGACCCATCAAGCGCATCGCCACTGACCTTTGAGCCCGTTGACCCGGAACGATTTCCGTCATTCGCGTTGGGAGTGGCTGCCGGCGTCAGGGATGGCTCCGCACCTGCGGTCTTCAACGCGGCCAACGAAGCGGCGGTCAAGTTGTTTCTTTCCGGACGGATCGGGTTTGGAGACATCGCTCGGGCGATTGCGTCTGCGCTCGCGGCGATTGATGGGCTACCAAGCGTCTCCGTGGCTGATCTGTCCGCCGCCGATCTTGCGGCGCGGAACCACGTTATCGGATGGTCCAGGCCGTAGATTTACCGTCGCAAACGTCAAATCACATCAGGAAACAGGCGACCGCCTCACACGGATTCCCATGGCAGCGGAGACAAAAGAACAGACTGAGGATTGCCCGCTTGCGGTAGTCTTGTCACAACGCCTGATAGAGTCGAGCGATGCACTCACGAAGCGCTGGCTGGATCGGATTGCCGCACGGATTTCGCTCGATGCAAACCTTGTGTTTCCATCGCAGGACCTGCTGGATCACGTGCCTCTTCTGATTGAGGGAATCGCCGCCTACGTCGCCGACCCCGCCGCCGTGATTTCGTCGGACATGGCAGTTGTAGCCAAGGCCCGAGAGCTCGGATCGCTCCGTCACGCGCAGGGCTTTGATCAGTACCAGATTCTCAAGGAGTTCGAAATACTCGGGGGAATTCTGCTGGGATTCCTCGGCGAAGTCGCAGACGAAACCGACGTTCCATGCGGTCGATCGGAACTGCTTGCATGCGCCCAGCGCGTGTACCGCGCCGTCTCACTCATTCTGCAGGCAGCTTCCACGCAGTTTCTGCAACTCGGGGCAGACAAAGTTGGCGAGCGCGAAGCTCGCCTGCGCGCATTCAACCGAGCGCTGACACACGAGTTCCGCAATCGAATCGGCGCCTCACTGGGAGCCGCGCAGATACTTGAGTTGTCCGATCTCCCAGACGGAAAGCGCGAGGAGCTGGCCGCTCTTATTGTGCGCAACGTGCGTGGCATGCACGGGGTGCTCGATAACCTTCTGGAACTGTCTCGCGTTGATGCAGATTCCCGGCAGCAGCGCCACGTGCGCCTTCACCAGGCTGCAGCCGAAGTGCGCAGAGAATTGCGGGACATGGCGCAGGTGCAGGGAGTGACGCTTCGGCTCACCGATGAACTGCCGGATGTAGAAGTTGCAGCAGCTGCGGTAGAACTGTGTCTCACCAACCTTGTCTCGAATGCGATCAAGTATCGTGATCCTGCAACGGACAACCCCTGGATCGAGATTCGTGGGCGTCTCGAAGCTCAGACCGTCGGAGATAGTCAGGTCGTCGTCGAAGTCGCCGATAACGGCATCGGTGTTCCAGTTGACCAGCGCGCGCAGCTCTTCGAGCGATTTTTCCGCGCGGGCAACGGTTCATCCGAGATCGATGGGACGGGGCTGGGGCTCAGCATCGTGCGCGATACCGTGGCCCAGTTGGGCGGGCGCGTCTGGGCGGATTTTCCCGGAGTTGGATCAATATTCGCGTTCTCGCTGCCGTGTCGACGGGACAATGACAACGCAGGCGAGGCGCCTCGTGGCGAGCCGCCTCCCGGCTAGATTACAAGCCGTGTTCGAAATAGTCGGTGCCGCTTTGCGGGCCGTGCGCCAAACCTCCCATCCCAAGTCATGCTAGTCTGGCTCGCCCCCGTATTTGTGCTCGGCCTCGTGGTTTTTGTACATGAGTTTGGACACTTCCTTGCTGCAAAGGCGTTCGGTGTATACGCGCCCCGATTCTCGATAGGTTTCGGACCGGCTATCGCGAAAAAGCGGATTGGTGAAACTGAGTACCGGATCGGGATCCTGCCGATCGGTGGCTATGTTCGGATGGCGTCTCGCCTCGATGAGACTGGGGCAGCGCTTGAGGGCGGCGGTGAGCTTCAGCCAGAAGGGGAGAACCTCGACCCGAACCAGCTGGTCCCGTTCGGGTCCAAGCCGGTTCCGGAAAACCGCTGGTTCGAATCCAAATCGCTGACAGCGCGGCTGATCATCATGCTTGCTGGCGTGACGATGAATGTCCTTCTTGGTTTGGTCATAAACATAAGCCTTGTAAAGATTTACGAGCGCGCTCCGACAACTCGCTTGAACGATGTCGTAGCCGGTAAGCCCGCCGCCGCGGGGGGACTCCAGAAGGGCGACAGCATCGTGTCCGTTAATGGTGCGCCGGTCAATGCATGGGAAGACTTCGTCGCTGTCATCAAGAACTCCAGCGGAAAGGCGGTCTCGGTCGGCGTACTCCGAGGCAGCTTGCCAGTTCGGGTGAGCGTCACTCCTGTCGCGGACACCGTCACGGATCCGAACACGGGGCTGACCTCCCGCGAAGGCCGTATCGGCATCGCTGCGGGACAGAGCGCGACTACCGTCGGAATCGGCCGCGCGATCACTGACGGGGGCAAGGCGACGGTCGACATGGCCACTCTGGTATTCACGTCGTTGCGCCGGATAGTCACGCGTAAGACCTCGGTAAGCGAGCTCGGCGGGCCCATCCTGATCGCAACGACGTCGGTGCAGGCGGCTCGTCAGGGCGGGTCGGTGCTGTTCTACCTGATTTCGCTGCTCAGCGTGAACCTTGCTGTATTCAACCTTCTGCCGGTCCCGATTCTGGACGGTGGCCAGATCGTGGTTCAGGTCGTCGAGGCCGTTCGCGGTCAGCCGCTCAGCGATAGAGCCCGGGAGAATGTGGCGCGGATCGGCCTGGCGCTCATCCTGACGTTATTCGTGATGGTCACGTTCAACGACATCAAACGGATAATTGTCGGTGCTGTGTCCGGCCACGCGAGCTAGCGTAGTCCGACGGGCCGGGGCCGCTTGAGGCTGGTGGCTTTGGCCGGCCACCAGTGTTCCCCATTCGTTTCCGGGGTACCGTACGGGTTCCGGATGGCTTAGTTTTAAAGGCTTACCAAGAATTAGATGACCAGACGCGCAGATCGCGCGACACGCACACCCTGTTACATGGCTTTCGACAAGACTCCGACAATCGAGAAGTATCGCGTGAGTGAGACCGACACCGGTTCCTCCCGCGTCCAGGTGGCCGTCCTTACGGACCGCATCAACTACCTGAACGAACATTTCAAGACGCACAAGAAAGATCATCACAGCCGCCGCGGCTTGCTGAAGATGGTCGGTCGGCGTCGCCGCCTCCTCGATTATATGAAGCGGACAGAAGTTGAGGGGTATCGCCAGCTCATCGCCGAGCTTGGCCTCCGTTATTAACACGAAAGTTGAATGGGGGAAACGCGCGTCGTGAGGATGACATCTACGTCATCCGTCATGCGCGCGTTTCGTGTTCCAGAGAGACAATCTGAGAGACAATCTGAGAAATGATGAAACGTATTGAAAGGCAGTTCGCCGGCAGGACCCTGAGCATTGAAACGGGCCGCATGGCAAAACAGGCAGCGGGATCCGCGCTTGTGCAGTTTGGTGACACGATGGTGCTCGTCGCAGTCACTGTCAGCGACAACGAAAGCTCGCTCCCGTTCTTCCCGCTCACGGTCGAGTATCGTGACAAGGCATACGCCGCTGGCAAGATCCCGGGTGGCTTTATCAAGCGCGAGGGACGTCCGCACGACAGCGAAATCCTCTCTGCGCGAATCATCGATCGGTCCATCCGGCCGCTGTTCCCGGAAGGATTCAAGAACGAGACGCAGGTCTTCGTCTCGGTCATCTCTGCGGATCAGGAAAACGACGCAGACGTGCTCGCACTCGTCGCGACGTCATTTGCGCTGAACGCATCGAAGATTCCGTTCCTCGGCCCGATAGCCGCTGTACGCGTCGGCCGAGTGCAGGACAAGTGGGTGCTCAACCCAACCTTCCTGCAACTGCAGCACAGTGAAATGGACATCGTAGTCGCTGGCTCTGATGAATCGATCGTCATGGTCGAAGGCGGAGCAATCGAAGTCGGCGAGGACGACATTCTCGACGCGATCACTATCGGACACAAGGGCATCAAGGAACTCGTCGCCATGCAGGAAGAACTGCTTGAGGGAGTTCGGCAGCCCAAGATGGAATGGAAGAAGCCGGAACTACCTGCCGGCCTTTCCGCTGCGGTAAACAAGTTGGCCGAGGGCAAGATCTCTGCGGCGATCAATCAGGCCGACAAGCACACGCGCATCGAAGCCATAGAAGCGGTCAAGAAAGCGGCTGTCGCGGACCTGCTTGCCGACTTCCCGGACAATCCAAAGGACATCGCCAACCTGGTTGGCGATCTCGAATACGGTGCGCTTCGCTCACAGGTACTCGATACCAAGCATCGCGTTGATGGACGCACGACGACCGAAGTTCGCCAGATAACAATCGATACCACGGTTCTCCCACGTGCTCACGGCTCAGCGCTGTTCACGCGCGGCCAGACGCAGGCCCTCGTGTCGGTGACGCTTGGAACTGCGAATGACGTACAGCGTCTCGATTCCATCGATGACGCGGGCGAGACGACAAAGTCGTTCATGCTGCATTACAACTTTCCGCCGTTCTCGACTGGCGAGGTTCGCCCGATCCGCGGCACAAGCCGTCGTGAAATCGGACACGGTAATCTGGCCGAGCGCGCAGTGCAGGCAGTTCTGCCACCGTTCGACGAATTTCCGTACACGATCAGAATCGTTTCCGACGTTCTCGAGTCGAATGGTTCTTCGTCGATGGCAACGATCTGCGGTGGTTCGCTGGCACTATTTGACGCTGGCGTTCCGATTCGCTCACCAGTCGCGGGCGTGGCGATGGGTCTGATCAAGGAAGGAAAGCGTTACGCGATCCTGACCGACATTCTCGGTACCGAGGATCACCTCGGCGACATGGATTTCAAGGTCGCGGGAACGGAGAAGGGAATCACGTCGATCCAGATGGATATCAAGATCCAGGGACTCGATCTCAAGATTATGAAAGAAGCGATGGTGCAGGCGCGCGTTGGCCGGCTGCACATACTTGGCGAGATGAACAAGGCGCTTCCAAACGTGCGCCCGGATCTCTCCAAGTACGCACCGCGCATCGTGACGGTCACGATCAATCCGGAGAAGATCGGAGAATTGATCGGACCCAAGGGCAAGACGATTCGCGGAATCCAGGAAGAGACTGGGGCCGAGATCAGCGTCGACGACAGCGGGCTTGTGACGATCGCAGCGGTTGGCGGCGAGGCGATGGAACGCGCGCGGCAAATGGTTCAGGCAATTACCGCCGAGCCCGAAATCGGCGCGACATACGAAGGCACGGTCAAGAGTACGACCGCTTTCGGAGCCTTCGTCGAGATAATGCCGGGCACCGAGGGCCTTGTTCACATCTCCGAGCTCAAGCATGGCCGCACGGAGAAGACGGAAGACGTAGTCAAGAAGGGCGACCGCGTACGAGTCAAGGTTCTCGATCGTGACGAGCGCGGCCGTCTGCGGCTATCGATGAAGGCGCTTGAAACCGCACCAGAAGGAGCGCCGTCCAACAGCGCATCCTCGCACGGCGACGATGCGTCCTCGGGCTCTGGCGACGAGCATCAGGATGGCGGTGAGCGGAGTGAGCGCCCGCGTCGGCCACGTAGCGGCGGGCGTGGTCGCAGGGATTAGTGTAAGCGGGGCGGACGTCCAGCGGACCGTTCTCCCTAATGGACTGACCGTACTCTCGGACAATGTGCCGGGAGTGCGGTCTGTTGCCTTTGGGGCATGGGTCCGCGCGGCAACCCTGCATGAGAAGCGAGAGAAGATGGGAGTCTCGCATATGCTGGAGCACATGGTCTTCAAGGGAACGGAGAACCGCAGCTCCAAGGAAATAAGTCTTGCCCTCGAGACGCTGGGCGGCTCCCTCGACGCCTATACGGCTCGCGAGCATACCTCGTATCAGGCACGTGTGCTGGACGAGCATTTGCGCTCTGCAGCCGACGTTGTCGGCGACCTGATGTTCCGGCCGACGTTACGCCAAGCGGATCTCAAGCTCGAACGGAAGGTTGTTCTGGAAGAGATTGCCATGGTGGACGATACCCCGGACGATCTTGTCTTCGAAGTTCACAACGAGCGCCTGTTCGGCGACAACGGATACGGCTACCGCATTCTCGGCACGCGTGACACTGTGTCGTCGTTCACCGTTGACGATCTCAGGGCGCTGCATTCTCTGGCTTACCGGCCGCAGAATATCGTTGTGGCAGCCGCGGGGTCCGTCGATCACGGAGAGCTGTTGTCGGTTCTCGAAGAAACTGGCTGGGCAGACATTCCGGGCGCGCCCGGCGTCGATTTTGCCGCTCAAGAAGCCGTTTTTGAAGCACCTTCGTACACGCACGTCGAGCGACCGGGCGCGCAGACTCAGCTTGTCTTCGGGAGTTCTGCGCCTGCCCACAGTGATCCCGAGCGATATGCATTCTGCCTGGTCAGCATGCTGCTGGGTGGGGGGATGAGTTCCCGGTTATTCCAGCACGTTCGCGAAGAGTTGGGACTCGCGTACGCAGTCCATACATTTTCGTCGTTCTATTCGCGCGCGGGCATGCATGGAGTGTATGTTGGAACATCACCAGACTCTGCCAACGAGGCAGCTGGTGCCGTACTTGCGGAGTTGGCGCGCATCGCGGATGGGGGAATTCCCGCGGACGAGCTGGCGGCTGGCAAACAACAGTTGAAGGGTCAGATTACACTCTCTCTCGAGACGCCTGGTGCGCGGATGTATCGCGCTGCTGGCCTCGAGCTCTATGGCGAGCCTTTTCGGTCACTGGACGAGATGCTTTCGCTGGTGGACGGGATCGACGAGCCGATGGTTTCGGAAGTTTGTGCGGCGTGTTTTGCGCCATCCAGGCAGACCGTCGTCAGCCTCGGACCTGCACCTCTAACAATTCTGTAGACACGGCCATGAAGATCGGAGTCCCGAAGGAAATCAAGACAAATGAGAACCGCGTAGCCCTGGTACCTGCGGGCGCTGAAGCTCTCGTCGCCGCTGGACACTCGGTGATGATCGAGAAGGGAGCGGGTGAAGGGAGCGGATTCTCGGATGCGAACTATACGGCCGTCGGTGCGACTGTCGGGTCTGATGCCGATACGGTCTGGCGCGAAGCCGAAATGATCATGAAGGTCAAGGAGCCGATCACGATCGAGTGGCCGCGACTGAGAAAGGGTCAGGTAGTCTTCACTTATTTCCACTTTGCCGCGGATCAGAAGCTCACCAAGGCGCACCAGGACAGCGGGGCGATCTGCATCGCGTACGAGACGGTAGAACTCCCACATCGCGAGTTGCCGCTTCTGACGCCAATGTCCGAGGTCGCGGGTCGAATGGCGGTCCAGGAAGGGGCCAAGTACCTCGAGAAGTTGTACGGCGGCCGCGGCATGCTTCTGGGCGGAGTCCCCGGGGTTGCGCCAGCCAACGTAGTGATCATAGGCGGCGGCGTGGTAGGCGTTAATGCCGCCAAGATGGCCGCTGGGCTTGGCGCCAGGGTAACAGTGCTCGACGTGTCGCTGGAGCGTCTACGGTACCTCTCTGACGTCATGCCAGCCAACGTGACGCTCATTTACTCCAACCGACACAACATCCTTGAGCAGATCCAGACTGCCGACGTCGTCGTGGGTGGGGTGCTGATTCCGGGCGCCAAAGCTCCCAAGCTGGTCCGCCGCGAGGATCTGAAAACGATGCAGCCGGGTTGTGTGATTGTCGACGTCGCCATCGATCAGGGCGGTTGTTTCGAGACAAGCCACGCTACCACGCATGAGAATCCAACGTACGTGGTCGATGGGATAATCCATTATGCAGTCGCGAACATGCCTGGCGGCGTACCCCGTACTTCCACGTTGGCGCTGACCAATGCTACGTTGCCCTACGCCCTTCTTCTTGCGAACAAAGGCTGGAAGCAGGCGTTGCGGGACAACGCGGCGTTGCGAAAGGGCCTCAATATCGTCGAGGGCAAGGTCACCTATCCTGGTGTGGCTGAAGCTTTCGGAATGCCGGTATCCAATCCGGACTCGTTCCTCAGCTAGTCCGGCAACTCCCTCGTAACTTGTAGGAAGCACGCATGCGCTGGCCGTTTTTTAAAGGTGGATCATTCTTCCCGGCGACCGGGATCGCCGTTGACCTGGGGACGGCGAACACGCTCGTCTACGTCAAAGGCGAGGGCATCGTTCTCAACGAGCCGTCCGTCGTTGCGCTCGATCGCGAGACCAAAAAGATCAAGGGCGTAGGCCTCGAGGCCAAGCGCATGCTCGGTCGCACGCCCGAAAACGTCATTGCGGTGCGACCGATGAAAGACGGTGTCATCGCCGACTTCGACGTGACCGAGAAAATGCTGCGCTATTTCCTCGCGCTCATCATCGAGAACCACGTGTTCAGGGTCAAGCCGCGGGTCATCGTCTGCGTTCCCTCCGGGATCACGGAGGTCGAGAAGCGCGCCGTTCGCGACTCTGCACTGGGTGCGGGCGCCAAGGAAGTGATGATGGTCGCGGAGCCGATGGCTGCTGCCATCGGCGTCGGTCTTCCGGTGGATACGCCCACCGGCAATATGGTAATCGACATTGGCGGGGGAACTACGGAAATTGCCGTAATCGCGCTTTCCGGCATCGTCAGCGACACTTCCATCCGTACTGGCGGTGACGAGCTGGATCAGGCGATTCTCCAGTTCATGCGCAAGAACCATAGCCTGCTCATCGGCGAGGCCACCGCGGAACAGGTCAAGATTCAGATCGGATCTGCCCACCCGGTTGGCGACGAGCGTGAGATGGATGTAAAGGGCCGAGACCTGGTTTCGGGTATTCCCAAGACTGTGCGCGTGCATTCCTCAGAAATTCGCGAGGCTGTTCAGGAACCCATCCAGCAGATCGTCGATGCGGTGCGGCGCGCTCTGGAAATCACGCCCCCTGAGCTTGCAGCCGACATCGTTGATCGTGGCATCGTGATGACGGGGGGTGGCGCTCTGATTCGCGGACTGGATGTATTGCTGGCACTGGAAACCGGCCTGTCAATTCATGTCGACGAGGATCCGCTAACCTGTGTCGTTCGCGGCACGGGTCGGATACTTGATGACGAAGAAAAGTACTGGTCGGTTCTCTCCCCCTGAGGTAGCGGGTGGCGCGACTCGGAAACTCCAACAACCGGCTCGATGGGACCGTGCTCATTGTGTGCGCGGTCTTGTCAGTTATTGCGCTGGTGCTCCCCGCGCAGGTGCGTCAGCCGATTGCGAGCGGCCTGAGGCGAAGCGTACTAGCACCGTTCCTGTCGCTGCAAAAACGGGCGGAGGGTAGCCGGCGAGCGCTCGAAGGTCACGATGCCGTAATCGATCAGCGCGACTCGGTGTCCATCCGCGCGATGTCGGTCTCGGCGCTCGCCGCCGAAAACACGCGCCTCCGCGATCTGTTGGGCTTGGGGAGCCGGTTGAAATGGGGCTTTGTTCCCGCCGAGGCGTTGCATGGCCGCGGTTCGCAGGACGAATTTGGAGTCACTCTTAGCGCAGGTTCGCGGGCTGGTGTCGTGAAACTCAGCCCTGTGGTCGCTCCAGAAGGTCTCGTTGGTGTGGTGGATAACGTTGATCCGTCAATCAGTCACGCGATGGTGTGGACTCATCCTGACTTTCGTGTCAGCGCGATGTCGGAGGACGCATCTGCCTTTGGAATAGTGCAGGCGCATCTCGAATCCGGTCCTGGTCGATATCTTCTTGAGATGCGTGGCGTTCCATTCCGTACTTCGATCCGCCGCGGCACACTCATCGTAAGTTCGGGACTTGGCGGAGTGTATCCGCGCGGCATCCCAATCGGTCGTGTGCTCGGCGAAACGAAAACTGCCGAGTCGTGGGCACGCACATATCTCATTCGTCCCGCGGTTTTTCCGGCCGACGTGTATGCGGTCATGGTTCTGCTGCCCGACCGTGCAAGCGCGGGCGTGGATAACGTCTGGGCGGTCGGTGCAATCTCGGATTCGTCAGTGCGCAAGATTGTGATCGCCGGCGATTCCCTCGCACGTTCCGCGGCGCTCGCCGAAGCCACCGCGCGTCAGGCAGCCCAGGATTCTGCAACCCGCGACAGCCTGCGCAAGGCAGGTGTTCCGGAATCATTGATAGTGCCGCCTGTCGCTCCCGCGCCCCCGATACGCCGTCCCGCCGTCCGCAGTGACACCACTCGGAGGGACACGACGCATACGGCCGCTGTGAAGCACGCACTGCCAGCGCGTGATAGTGCCGCAGTCTCGCACGCGCCGTGACAAGACTCACATGACGCTTTCCGGATCGGTTCGCGCTGTCATCACGTTCGCGGTGTTGGTGCTGTTGCACTTTACGCTTCGGCCGTTGCTTGGCTGGCGAGCATCCATCGATTTTCTGCTGCTCGCCGTGCTGACCGCGGCAGTCCGTGTGAGACCGGCTGGTGCCGCCGCGATCGGGTTCATCGTCGGGATGGTAGGCGATTCTCTCGCGCCCGACTCACTCGGTGCTGGCGCCCTCGCAATGTTGCTCGTCGCGTATCTCGCTTCGTGGCTGAAAGCGGTCTTCTTTGCGGACAGTTTACCGCTCAACGCCATGTTCTTCTTTGTCGGAAAGTGGTTGTTCGACATCATTTATTTCATCGCCGAACATCATCTGACCGGCATTGATCTCGTACAGCAATTGTTCCTCTGGTCACCACTGTCGGCAGCTGCTACGGCCATAGCCGGCGTCCTCGTCCTGCTAGTTATGCGTCCCTTGTTCGAGCCTTCGTCCGCGTGAGCGTTCATCCGAACGATATTGCGCGCCGCTCGCGCGTGGCGCGTCTTACTCTTGGTGCGTTGCTTCTCTCGTTGATGGTTGCGTTCTTCAACGCGCAGGTGCTGCAGCATGATCGCTACAAGCTGCAGTCCCAGGAGAACCGACTGCGTGCGCTTCCGTTGCCGGCACCACGCGGGATCATCTACGACAGATACGGCAACATCATTGCCGAGAACCTTCCGGGATATTCCGTATCCCTCGCGCCAGTAAACGTCGACTCACTCAAGTCGTCGCTCACACACCTCGCGAGCGTCATCACGCTTACGCCGGATCAGATCAATGCTGCGATCCGGCGTTTCCGCCGCGATCCGAACCGGCCGACGTTGATCATGTCGGATGCCTCGATGAGCGTCGTATCTGTACTCGAAGAGCATCGCATAAACTTCCCGCGGTTGATCATCCAGTCCGTACCGAAGCGGTTTTATCCAGACGGGCCCGCAGTTGCATCGTTTGTCGGATACACTGGTGAAGTCACCGACGCCGACCTGAATTCGCCGGCGTACGCAGGGTACAAACCTGGCCAGCTAGTCGGCAAGGGCGGGATCGAGAAGGAGTACGAGAAGTTGCTGCGCGGTACAGAAGGCGTTCGCTACGATGAAGTTGATGCGCGGGGACGGCAGGTCCGGCAGGCGACAGCGCGACTCGATCTCAATCCGGAACCGGGACCGCCGCTATACACGAATATTGATCTGGACTTGCAGCGTTACGTCGCCGGCGTGTTCGGCGATTCGCTCGTCGGTGGAGCGATCGCCATCGATCCGAGAGACGGCGGCGTGCTCGCATTGTACAGCGCGCCCAGCTACGACGTGAACAAGTTCACCGGCGGTATTCCGGCTGACTACTGGAAGACTTTGCTGTCGGATGAACGCAGGCCACTGGTGAACAAGGTCACGCAAGGCCGCTATCCGCCCGGATCCACGTTCAAACTCGCGACTGCCGTCACCGGGCTCGAGGACGGCGTCGTCACGATGGATGAGCACATGCCGGTTCCGTGCACCGGTGGCTTTCAGTTCGGCAATCGATACTTCAAATGCTGGGACAAGAAGGGGCACGGCTCGATCTCGCTCGGTCGCGCAATCGAAGTGTCCTGTGACGTTTATTTCTATCAACTCGGGCTCAAGATCGGTCTGGCGAAAATGATAGCCGGCGGTATCTCGCTCGGCCTGCGCGACAAGACTGGCATCGATCTGCCCGACGAAAAGCGTGCACTTTGGCCGTATGCCGTTGACTATTACAACAAGACATACGGCGTGCGAGGGTGGAGCAACGCTGTCACCCTGAATCTGGCGATTGGTCAGGGTGAAAATTCACAGACCGTTGTGAACATGGCGAAGTTCTATGCGGCACTAGCCACCGATGGGAGCGCTCCGACACCCGAAATCGTGAAGCGTACTCCTGTGAAGACGCGGATCTTCAAACTCCCTCCGGACCAGATGGAAGGTCTTCGCACCGCCCTCGCTGGCGTAATCGGTCAGGGCACAGCGCAGTCGGCCCGGATAGAGGGGATCATGCTTGCCGGAAAGACCGGCACTGCGCAGACAGGAAAGTTCGTCAATGGGGTGGAGCTGAATCATGCGTGGTTCGTGGGATTTGCTCCGGCTGATAAACCGACCATCGTCGTCGCAGTCATGCTCGAATACGGTGGCCACGGTGGTCGAGCTGCGCACGTCGCGTCGTCAATCATTTCTCACTACCTGAAGGTCTCACCGGTGACTGCGGTGCAGTCGGAGGGCTGATGTTTCGTAAGACGCTCGCCGATTATCCGCTCGCTGTCACGGCGATTGCTCTATCGCTATTCGGCGTTGCGATGGTTTATTCCGCGGGCCAGACGGACGTACCGACATTTGTAGCTCCACTCTGGAAGAGTCAGCTGATGTGGCTCAGCCTCGGCATTCTATGCGCCTGGGGGATCGGCAATTCCTCTGTACGGCTCATAGAGTGGGCGACGTGGCCGGCGTATCTGCTGATGCTCTTCACGCTTGCTTCGCTACTGGTGCTCGGTGCCGGCACCGGCGCGAACGGACACATGCGCAGCTGGCTCGCGATTGGCGGGCATCGCCTCGGCCAACCGGCTGAGATCGCGAAGATTGTTGTCGTGCTCATGTTGGCGAAAGTGTTGGCCGAGCGGCGTGAGGCACCCAAGTCACTGCTTGAGTTGTGGAAGCCCGGATTGGTCGTTGGAATTCCCTTTGCAATGATCATGCTGCAGCCAGATCTGGGATCTGCGATCGTCTTTGTTGGAATATTCTTTGGAATGCTGTTCTGGTCTGGCGTTCCGTGGCCGCTGCTCGTGCTGCTCGCCAGCCCCGTCGTCAGTCTTGTACTTTCGTTCAGCACGGGACTCTGGGGCGCCTGGTTCCTGGTACTGATCGCGCTGGTGCTGTGGTACAAGCCGTATCTCCTCGAAGGCATCGTACTCGTTGTCGCCAACGTCGCTACGGGTGTGATCGCGCCGATTCTGTGGGAGAAGCTCGCGCCCTATCAGCAGAACCGGCTAAAGGTTTTCCTTGATCCATCTGCCGACCCGCGCGCGTCGGGGTATCACGTACTGCAGTCAAAGATCGCCATCGGTTCCGGCGGATTATTCGGCAATGGCTTCACGCTCGGCACCCAGAAGCGAAGTGGCTTTCTACCGGAGCAACACACCGACTTCATCTTTGCTGTAGTTGGGGAGGAACTCGGATTCATCGGAGTCGTGCTCGCTCTTGCGCTCTTCCTCGCACTGTTGCTGAGGGCAACGCGCATCGCGTCGCGCGCCAACGATCCGTTCGGGAGCCTCGCTGCATTCGGCCTGATGTCGTGCTGGCTCGTTCACGTGGTCGTGAACGTCGGAATGACGCTCAACCTCATGCCGATCACGGGTATTCCACTGCCGTTTTTCAGCTACGGCGGATCGTTCATGCTTGCAAGCTGGCTGGGCGTCGGCATCCTGTTGCGTATCTCCGGCGAGGGCAGGGGACAGGCCGGAGCGCTCCTCTAACAGAACGCCGGATCAACGGCTCGCAATGCGGGTTGGCGCGGCTGTGAGGCGTTGCCAGTCGCTACACTCAATCTCCTCGCTCGCGCAATCGGCACGAGCGGGCGAGTTGCAGTCTGGTGGCTACTCCGAAAGCGAAGGGAAGCTCGCGAGGTTCGTCTCGCGCATGATGCTGTAGACCGCATCGAACACTGTCTCGACATTCGGCTTCGACCAGTAATCCCCGTCCCGGCCGTACGCAGCACGGTGTGGTTCTGCGGTGAGAGTGCGAGGAGCCGCGTCGAGCCAGTAGAACCCTCCCTGCCGCTCGAGCACTTCCTGCATCATGAACGCGGTTGCACCGCCTGGAACATCCTCGTCCACGAAGAGAATCTTGTTCGTCTTCTTTAGCGACTCGACGATCGTGCGGTTGCGGTCGAACGGCAGCAGGGTCTGGACATCGATCACCTCAACCTCCACACCGGCTTTCTCATGCAATAACGCGGCGGCGTCGAGCGCTATCTTGCAGCACGCGCCGTACGTCACAACGGTTACATCAGTGCCCGGGCGTATTATTTCCGGGACGCCGAGCGGAATTGTAAACGTGCCGATGTTGGAGGGAAGTTTTTCCTTGATTCGATAACCGTTCAACACTTCGACGACAATCGCCGGATCGTCGCTCTTCAAGAGAGTGTTGTAAAAGCCTGCTGCCCGCGTCATATCGCGTGGCACGCAGATGTACATTCCGCGTAGTGTGCTGAGCATCATCGCCATCGGCGAGCCGGAGTGCCAGATCCCAACGAGCCGGTGTCCGCGGGTGCGAATGATTGCCGGAGCCTGTTGGCCACCGCGGGTCCGATACCGCAGCGTCGCGAGGTCGTCGGACATCACCTGCAACGCGTACAGCAGATAGTCGAGGTACTGGATTTCGGCGATGGGGCGAAGCCCACGCATAGCCATTCCGATGGCCTGACCGACGATTGTGCACTCGCGGATGCCGGCGTCGCCGACGCGCATCACGCCATAGCGAGCCTGAAGATCCAGGAATCCCTGATTTACGTCGCCGAGTTTACCGAGATCCTCGCCGAATGCAATCACACGAGGATCGCGCTTGAGAGCCGCGTCAAAGCATGCGTTCAGCACCATGTACCCGTCGATATCCTGCGCATCGTCGGCATACTCCGCTGGCTCAATCGCAACCTTGAGTGCGGACGCGTCGGAATCAGAATACAACAGGGCATGGTATCGATCGTCCATAAGCGCATCCTGCTCACGCTTCCACGCAACAAGCGGTGCTGCGGCGGAGGAATCGTTGCGAAGCGCAACGATGGCGGCGTGAACAGCTGCAGCAATCTCGCGACGCAGCGGAGCCGGGCGACCGGCCATATCCTTTGCAGCCGCGGTAACCGCAGCTGTAACGTCCGGGCCGACGTCGGATGTCGCGATGCCAGTCAGCATCGCGACGATTTCGTCCCGCTCTGCAGTTATCGGAGCCTGGTACTCGCGCCATGCAGCGTCGCGGCCATCGCGGGCTGCGTCGGATTCCCGCTCCTCAATGGCGTCAAGCTCTGCACCAGATGCGATCTTCTGCTTGATTATCCACTCCCGGAAGATCGGGATTCCATCGTGATCCTTCTCCCACTTCAGTCTTTCCGGAGATTTGTACCGTTCGTGACTACCGGAGGTGGAGTGACCGCTGGGTTGAGTGAGCTCGACAACGTGTACGATTGCAGGGACGTGTTCCTTGCGCACGATCCGCACCGTCTTGCTATACGTCTTGCGGAGCGCGGCGTAGTCCCATCCCGCGACGACCTCAAGCTCGAAACCATTTGTGCCAGGTGTGCGGCGGAAGCCGGCTAGCAGTTCTGATATGCTACCCTTGGTAACCTGCATCTCGTTGGGGACCGAGATTCCGTACCAGTCGTCCCAGACCGAGAGCAACATCGGAACCTGTATTACTCCAGCGGCGTTGACTGTCTCCCAGAACACTCCTTCTGCACACGACGCGTTCCCGATCGTGCCGAACGCGATCTCGTTGCCGTTATTGGAAAACTGCGCGAACTGGTGAAGCTCTTTCAGATCGCGATACAGTCGAGACGCATAAGCGAGCCCAAGCAGTCGCGGCATCTGCGAGCCCGTCGGGGAACTATCGGCAGACGATTGGTACGAATCTGTGAGCGTCTTCCAGTGACCCGCGTCGTCCAGCATTCGCGTCCCGAAGTGCGCATTCATTCCTCGACCGCCCGAAGCGGGATCGGCGGTGATGTCGGCGTGGGCATACAGCTGCGCAAAAAACTGCTGTACGGTGAGAAGGCCTAGTGCGAACATCAGGGTCTGGTCCCGGTAGTAGCCCGATCTCAGATCTCCGAGGGCGAACGAGCGCGCAATAGCGACCTGGGGAAGCTCCTTTCCATCGCCGAAGATGCCGAACATCGCGCGACCGAGCATGACTTCGCCTCGCGCGAGTGTGCTTACCTGCCTGGACCGATATGCAATCGCATAGTCTTCAAGGACCTCGTCCGGATTCAACTCTGTCCGGGGTGCCGCGGCGCTGCTCTTCACTTTGCTCAACAGTGCTCCTTCGCGAGTCTCTTTAACATTGCCTCCCTAGCCGGCGGGAAGCGCCCAGTCGACCAAACAGAACCGGCTGCGAGCAATCTAGCCGAACGACGGCAATTTTCCGCACCTGCGCGGGTGAAATTGCTGAGAAATCTTTCACTTCGGGCAGCGTAACTCGTTGCATTGCTTGGATTTCCGGTCCGATCCTTCTAAATTTATCTGGTTATGGTACGAGTCACCCGGGTCCAGCCAGATAGCGTTGCCGCGGAGCTTGGAATTATCCCGGGGACGGAGATTCTGAGCGTCGATGGCCGTGCCATTGCCGACTTCCTCGATTGGGAATTTCTCTCCGCTGAAGAAGAACTTTCAGTAGAGGTCAAACAACCCGACGGCGAGATCGTCATCTTCGATGTCGAGCGTCCGGAACTCGAGCCGTGGGGCATCATGCTCGAGCCGCCGCGAGTCCGGCAGTGCGCTAATCGTTGCGATTTCTGCTTCATCGAAGGTCTCCCTACAGGTCTGCGCAAGCCGCTATATCTTCGCGACGACGATTACCGACTCTCGTTCGCGTACGGCAATTTTGCGACTCTTTCCAACGTGAAGGATCGCGATATCAATCGCATTCTCGAATACCGTCTTTCGCCACTCTACGTGTCGGTCCACGCGACCAACTGGGAGAAGCGGAAGATTGTCCTGAACAACCCCAGGGTTCCGAACATTGTAGAGCAACTCACGCGTCTTGCAGCGGGCGGCATCCAGTTCCACTGCCAGATGGTGGTCGTACCCGGTCTGAACGACGGCGAGGTGCTCGAAGAATCTCTGCAGGATCTGTGGGGGCTGGGCGATGCGGTGATATCGGCCGCTGTGATCCCTGTCGGGCTGACTCAGTTCTCGCATCTGTACACCGGCAAATCGATGGATCGCGAAACTGCGCGCTCCCTGCTGGAGCACGTCGAGCGCTGGAGCGCGAAGGGAATGCGCGAGCGTGGCGAGTCGTGGGTGCTCGGTTCGGATGAACTGTATCTGCTGGCCGAGCGCGAAATGCCAGGCGAGGAGCACTACGGCGATTTTGCGCAGATCGAAAACGGCATCGGTTCCGTCGCGTTATTGCGCGTCAAAGTACGTGACGGGCTCTCGAGTCTTCCAGCGATGCCGGGCAGGCGTATCGGCGTGGTGACTGGAGTTTCAATGGGTACGCTCATGCCGCCGTTGTTGGAGGATCTGGCAAGAGTCACGGGCGCCAGTTTCGAGCTCATCGTCGCGGAGAACTCGTTGTTCGGGCCAACGACGACTGCCTCTGGCCTGCTGGTCGGCGCCGACATCCGGCGCTCGCTCGAGAACAGGCTGGATCTGGATCTGGCCCTGATACCGGCTGAAACAATCAACGAAGACGGAGTTTTTCTGGACGACGCATCATTCATCGGGGTCCGGGAATCGCTCCCCATGCCTGTATTCCCCTCGTACGATTTCATCGACGTTCTTGCGTCCGAGCCGAGTGGGGTGGCAGCATGAATGGTACCCCGGTCGTCGCCCTCATCGGGCGGCCGAACGTTGGGAAATCCGCTCTGTTCAATCGCATCATGGGCGGACACGCCGCAATCGTGAGCGAGGAAGCCGGCACGACCCGCGACAGGCACTTCGGCCGTGCGGAGTGGAATGGGAGATCGTTCTGGATAGTCGATACCGGTGGTCTTCCAGACAATACTCGCGATGCGATTGACGGCGAGATTCGCAAACAGGTTCTCGAAGCGATCGCCGAAGCTGATCTACTGGCATTTGTCGTCGACGCGCAGGCGGGCGTTCATCCCAACGACGCAAAGGTCCTGGATCTCCTCCGTGCGACCGACAAACCGTGGATGGTCATCGCCAACAAGGTTGACGATCCCGCCAGTACGGACTTCTACGAGTTCTACCGGCTTGGCGCCGGCGAGCCGTATCCAGTTTCGGCGACGAACGGCAAGGGCTCTGGCGACATGCTCGACGCGATGGCAGCGCTGCTCCCCGAATCCAACGAGGAGGAAACCGATGCGATTCGTGTCGCGGTAGTCGGGCGCCCCAATGTCGGCAAATCATCGCTCGTCAATCGCATGCTCGGCGAGGAGCGACTGGTCGTCAACGACGTTGCAGGCACAACGCGCGACGCGATCGATACTCCGTTCAAATATCACGGGCGGGATTTCACATTCATCGATACAGCGGGCTTGCGTCGTCAGGCGCGTATCGACGATGGAATAGAATTCTATTCCTCGTTACGTACGCGACGCGCTATCGAGCGGTCTGACGTGTGCATTCTCGTTATCGATGCTGTTGAGGGACTGCACAATCAGGACCTCAAGATCGCAACGATGATATGGGACTCCGGCCGAGCGCTGATAGTCGTCGTCAACAAGTGGGATCTGAAGGAAAAGGAGAACAACACAGCGGCGAAGTTCGAGAAGGACATCGTCGAGAAGGTCCCGTACCTCGCCTTCGTGCCGTGGGTCTTTACGTCCGCCCTGACCGGGCAGCGCGTTACCAGGTTGTTTGATCTCATTCTCACGGTCGAGTCTGAACGGAAGAAGAGGATCTCGACGTCGGACATCAACGACACGCTGCAGAGTTTGCTCGCGCGGCGCCAACCACCGCAGGCGGCGGGCCGCGAGATCAAACTCAACTACGCAACGCAGGTAGAGACGTCGCCCCCGACGATCGCCGTGTTCGGTAACCATCCCGAGCTGGTACAGGAGCACTACATTCGCTTTCTGCACAATGGTTTCCGGGCGGCGTACGGATTTACGGGCAACCCGCTGAACATCGTGCTGCGTCGCAAATCGGCCTAGATGGAGTCAATCCATCTGCCAATAGCCGTCGCGATCGTCGTGGCGTACGTAGCGGGCTCCATACCATCCGCGTATCTCGCCGGAAAGTGGCATGGAGTGGATCTCCGGAAGCTTGGCTCTGGCAATCTTGGCGCTACGAACGTTGTGCGCGTGCTGGGAATCCGAACCGGTGCCATCGTTTTCCTCGTTGACAGCCTCAAGGGATTTTTCCCGGTCTTCTTTTTACCGGCACTGACCGGTACGCTTCACCCGGAGATGGTAAGCCTGACGGTTGGTGCGGCCGCGATCCTCGGTCACGTTCGCCCGGTCTTCCTGCTCGGACAAAAGGGAGGGAAGGGGGTCGCGACCGCCGGTGGCGTTTTCCTCGGTGTTGCCTGGGTGCCCGCGATAATCGCGTTTGCAGTGTGGATTATAGTGTTCGCGGCGTCGCGGTACGTCAGCGTTGCATCGCTCAGCGCGGCGGTTGCGCTCCCCTTGGCTTTTCTCGCCACGGGCAGACCAGTTTCGGATCCGTACTTCGTAGCGTCGATAATCGTCGCGATATTCGTCTTCTTTACACATAGAGCGAACATCACGCGCTTGCGGCGCGGCGAGGAACACCGCTTCGGACGCCGGGGTGATGCGGCACCGGAGCCTCAACCACCTCACGCAGCGTAAAGGACTTGTCGCGATGAATTGTGCGGTTCTCGGAGCTGGCGCATGGGGCGCATCGCTCGCCGACCGATTGGTCCGGAACGGACACAGCGTGCGGATCTGGGCGTACGAACCGGACGTCGCGGACTTAATCAACAGCTCACACACCAATCGCTTCCTCGACGGCGTCGTGCTGGCACCCTCCCTCGTTGCGTCCTCCGAAATCAAGGATGTGGTGACGGGTGCCGAATTCGTCGTTCTGGTAGCCCCGTCGCATGTGACCCGAGTCGTTGCAGAGGCGGCGCAGCCGTACCTCATGCGCGACGCCGTGGTCGTTGTGGCGTCCAAAGGGATAGAGCAGCACACGCTTGCCCGGATGAGTCAGGTTGCAGCGGATGTGTTTGATCGCGATGGTGTTGTCGCGATATCCGGTCCAACCTTCGCAGCAGAGGTAGTACGCGGGCAGCCGACCGCGATAGTGGCCGCGTGCGCCGACCTCGCGGCGGCCGAACGCGTTCAGCAACTCTTCCATGGCCCTTCCTTCCGAGTGTACACGCAGCCCGATGTCATTGGTGTCGAGCTTGGCGGCGCTGTGAAGAACGTCATGGCGCTGGCGACAGGGATTGCCGAGGGACTCGAGCTTGGCTTCAATGCGCGCGCCGCCCTGATCACGCGGGGGCTGGCAGAGATGACGCGCCTCGGAGTCGCGCTTGGCGCCGATCCTGCTACGTTTGCAGGACTGGCCGGTGTTGGCGACCTTGTTCTGACATGTACCGGTCTGCTCAGTCGAAATCGTGCGCTCGGCGTGGAGATCGGACGCGGCAAGACGCTGGATGAGGCACTGAGGGGGCGAGAGACGGTCGCGGAAGGCGTGATAACAACGCGATCCGCAAAGGCTCTGTCCGAGCGGGTGAGTGTGACGATGCCGATCGTTGACGCAGCATTCTCCGTCCTCTTCGAAGGAGAAGCGCCGCGTGACGCGATCGTGGAATTGATGAACCGTGACCCGCGCCCAGAGCGCGACGACTGACGGGAGATATCATGGCCACCATACCAGTTAGGGAGTTCTTCTCGATCGGAGATGTATGCGACCTCACCGACCTGAAGCCGCACGTGCTTCGGTACTGGGAGAGTCAGTTCCGCTTTCTTCATCCAGCCAAGAATCGTTCGGGAAACCGAGTGTATCAGCGCCGCGAAGTAGAGCTGATAATGCTGGTGAAGGATCTTCTGTACGTTGACAAGTACACGATCGAGGGCGCGCGCGCGCGAGTCGAGGAGTACCGCAAGAATGGCACGCTCAAGACCGCGTCTCGCGACGCACTCGAAGCCTCAGCGGTGGATTCGCTCGAGTCCGAGCTGCAGAAGGTAGTCGCCGCTCTGGATGGCACCGATCTCGAAGATCCGGCACCTGAAGACGAACAGGGTGAACTTGGGGTCGGCGAGTGATCTCTGGAACCGATTCGCCGTGCGTGACCGGTGTGCCGGTATGCGTCGTGCCAGCGTTCAATGCTTCAGAAAGTGTAGCTGGCGTGGTGGCCGCGGTGCGGCGGCACCTGGGCACTGTATTTGTATTGGGTGTGGACGACGGATCGACCGACGGTACGCGGAGTGTTCTCAAGCACACGTGTGACCACGTATTGTCATTCGACGCGAATCGAGGAAAGGGCGCCGCGCTTCGTGCCGCGTTCGCGTACGTCGCAGATCGATTTCCGCGTAGCGCGGTCATAACACTCGACGCCGATGGGCAACATGATCCGGCGTTTGCTCCGCGGTTGCTCGAGGGGCTGGATCTCGCTGATATTGTTATTGGCTCCCGCGAGATCCGATGCCCATCCGTGCCGCCACACAGGCGGATAGCCAACATGCTCTCCACTGCGGCGACGTGCGCCGTTACGCGGATTCGGTTGAGCGACAGTCAGTCGGGTTATCGCGCGCTACGCGGGGAAGTAGTCGCTGCGATAGACGCGCGCGGAGATCGTTACGAGTACGAGACCGACTTCATCGTGCGCGCGTCGCAACGTGGCTATCGCATCGCCGAAGTCGCCGTGCCCACGATCTACGGACCGCCGAGCCATTTCCGCGAAATCGCCGATAGCTGGCGAGTCGCAAGAGTGCTGTGGAGTCATCGCGCGGCAGCCTTTCGTTCATGACATTGATATTGTTCGACAAGTGAGAATTCTGTGTAGCAATGACGACGGCGTATTCGCCGCCGGGTTGGACGTGCTCGTTCGCGCCGCATCGCAGCTGGGTGATGTGACTGTCGTCGCGCCTGACCGCGAACAGAGCGCGACCAGTCATTCGCTCACGCTTCACCGTCCCCTGCGACCAGTACGACTTTCGGAAAATCGCCATCAAGTCGATGGCACGCCGACTGATTGTGTCATGCTTGCGATCGAGGGACTGATGCCGGAACGCCCGGATTGGGTGCTCAGTGGTATCAATCACGGCATGAACATGGGCGAGGACGTGCTTTACTCCGGCACCGTGGCAGCCGCGATGGAAGGGATGGTGCTCGGCGTGCCATCGATTGCACTTTCGTTCGCCGGAGGCGAGATGCGCTCCGAGTCGGAGCGTCTCGAACAGCATTTTGGCGCCGTAGTTGATCTGCTTGCTCACCTGACGTCGCTCAACGTCCCGAGCACGACGCTCTTCAACGTCAATTTGCCACCAGTTTTCGGGGCGGACGTAAAAGGGGTCAAGCTCACGCGACTGGGCAGACGCCAGTACACCAACTCCATTCGCCCAATGACCGACCCGTGGGGTCGGCCGTTGTACTGGATCGGAGCTGGATCCATGTCATGGACGGGTGGAGAGGACTCCGACTATCGCGCGGTTGCTGATGGTTACATCTCCGTCACGCCGCTTCACCTTGACCTCACAAACGGTGCAATGTTCGATTCGGCGGAGACCTGGTGGCGGCCTCGGTAGATAACGAATTCCGCGGTGCCCGAAGGCACCTGGTAGAACTGCTGCAGGAGCAGGGCATTCGCGATCTTGCCGTTCTGCATGCAATCGACGAGGTCCCGCGCCATCGCTTCATTCCAAGCGGCGTGCGGCATCGCGCGTACGAGGACTCGCCGCTCCCGATCGGGAGCGGACAGACCATCTCGCAGCCGATGATCCATGCGCGGTATCTCGAGCTGCTGCACCTGACTGGGGATGAGAAAGTGCTCGAGATCGGTACCGGCTCCGGTTACCAGACAGCGCTCCTCGCGAGAATGGCGGCGCAGGTTTTTTCAATCGAGAGAATCGCGCCCTTGCTGGATCGGGCGCGTGACGTTTTGGGCGAGATCGGCGTCCGCAACGTATCCTTCCTGCTCGGCGACGGAACGCTTGGATGGCGGCAGTACGCGCCTTTCAATGCGATCCTTGTGAGCGCCGCGGCACCAACCGTGCCGCCCGCTTATACGGAACAGCTGGCCGAAGGTGGGCGCTTGGTGATCCCGCTGGGCGACCGTGACGAGCAGATTCTGCATGTAATTACCAGGCGTGGAGACGCGCTGACGCAGGTGGAGGCCGGACCAGTACGGTTCGTTCCTCTGCTGGGCAAAGAGAGCTGGGAGAGTTAACTTGGCCGGAATGCTACCACCATTCGTACCGCCGTCGGCGCGTGCCGCCGGCGAGAATCTTCCGCCGATCACAGATTTCGTGATCGACCGTGTCGAACAGTCGTTCGGAAGTTCTTTCCACGTCCCCGGTGCCCGTGAGGACGGCGGTGTTGCCACCCTCCCTTCGATCCAGGAATTCGTGGTGCAGGCTGCGGAATCAGGCGTCGACGAGGACGACTTTGTGCAGCGGACGTCGCGTAATCCCTGGGGTGCCTATGAGGCCAAGCATGAGGTCGCCGGGGTCCCGGGATCGTTTGAAGCGCCGGCTGCGTCGCGTTTGGAGACCGACTCCCTGCTGGATCATCACGCGCAGCACTCAGGAACCCGGGACGCGATAGTCAACGAGATCGCCGAACCGGTCGATGCTTGGACAGCGTCCGCGGCCTCCGCACCGAGTGACGCAGCGCCCACAAAGGCACCAACGGAGGAGGCCTCCGGAGTGCCAGAGGCGACTTCCCCCGCAGCGCCGGAGGTGTGGATGGCTGAAGAACGGGACGCATTTGATTGGCACGCCGCAGCGAACCTCACGGTGCCGCCGGCCGAGGCGCAGCGCGCCGCCGACGAGTGGTCGGCGACGGAGTGGGACCGCTCGAACGGATCGGTGCAGGACCACATCGCGACACTCCTTTCGCAGATCTCGAGGCGTGTTCGCTCGGGAGAGCTTGAAGTTCAGGGAAGCAAGCAGATGGGAACGGAGGCCGCCCTTGTCGCCGCGTTGAGCGCTCTGTTGGCGGAGTCGTCCAGGGGATAAGCCGGGGCTTGAGACGAGGGGTATAGTCGTACCGGCGCAGCGTTATAATTCGCTCACAAGCGCCAACGCCCCCGTAGCTCAGGTGGATAGAGCAGCAGTTTCCTAAACTGTTGGCCAGCGGTTCGAGTCCGCTCGGGGGCATGCATTTACGGTACGACTTAAGATGAAGTTCAGCAATGACTAAGCGTCAGAAAGTTATTGCATGGGCTTCATTTTTGTGCCGCTTGGGTGTCGGTTGATGCGCCCATTGGGGGTGTACCGGCCAGATCCTGTTGCGATGGTTGGCCAGAGTTCATTCAGCGTTTTGATGTCTATTGGCTTGCCGTTGGCGATCACCTGGTAAAACCACTCCACCCACCACTTCCCGGCGATCACGAGCACCACTGCCGGGTTTAGTTCTGTAACTTCTTGTTGAAGTAATCCAAGACGTGCATCTCGCTGCACGCGGGAGTAAGCCGTTCGTCGGATTTGTACTTTCGCTTCCAGTCACTGCGTTTGGCGCAATCTTCGCGAGGTTGCCTAACGCGAGATCTGACGCCCAATCGTTTGCCAGCGATGTTCGCGGAGCGTCATTCTTGACAATCGAGGACAGCAGGCGTCGCGCGACCGATCGTGGCTGGGCCGGTGCAACGCACGCGCCGAGGCGGTGGTACATTTAAGCCCATCATGGCATCAAATCAGGCACGCGCGACTTCGACTGTCTGCCCGCGGTGCTCGACTGCTGGTACTGGGCGCTTCTGCACCGAATGCGGCGCACCGCTCAACAGCCCTCCGTGCGTATCATGTGGGCAGCCACTCACGGCCGGTTCCAAGTTCTGCTCCAACTGTGGGGCGGCCGCGGGCGCCGTTGCAGGCGTCGGTACCGCGGCAGGTGCGGCTGCAGGCCACGTGGTGGTGTCGCCGCGCGTTGCTACTGGTGCGACAATCGCCGAGAGGCTGCCATGGGCAGTTGCAGGAATCGCATTTCTTGTGGTGTTCGTGGTTGTCGTCAATGGCGGGCTCAATGCAAAGCGAGGATCGTCGGTCGACGGACCGGCTAATGCGTTGCCCAATCCCAGTGTCGACGCTGGTGCCGCTGGTGGCGCTGCTGCGGGAGGTGCGGAGCCAGGTGCGATGGCTGCCTCAGATATCTCGAACCTTTCGCCCACCGAGATTGCCGACCGCCTATTCGATCGCGTGATGCGACTCAGCCAGGAAGGGAAGACCGATTCGGTAGCGTTCTTCGCCCCGATGGCGGCTCAGGCGTACCAGATGATGGAGCAGGCGCAGGGCCATCCGTTCGATGCCGATCAGCGCTTTGACGTTGGGCGCATTGGAGTGGTGGCTGGCGCGCGGCAAATCGCCAAGGCAGAGGCTGATACGATCCTCCGGCAACAACCGGATCACCTGCTCGGTTTACTGCTCGCCGCGCAGGCTGCAAAGCTGGCGGGAAATACTGCCGCGATGACCGCGTATAAGGCCGCCTTCGCACGGGTCAAGGCACGCGAATTGGCCAAGAACCTTCCGGAGTACACGCGCCACAGAGCGGAGATCGACGCCGGCTTCTGACATGCGGGAGATCGAAGCACACGGACTTTGTGATTGATCCCGCTAACGCGCCGCGCCGCCACGCATGGCCTGCGCGCGTGATTAGTACAAATCGTACAGACGACTGTCTGTTGTGATTGCACAAGAATGCAGCGCATCGCCTGCGCGCGTGATTAGTACAAATCGTACAGACGACTGTCCGTTGTGATTGCACAAGAATGCAGCGCATCGCAACGCCAGCAAATAATGTTGACTCACGAAAATAGGGAGTCTTCTCCTCGTATTTGCGTCGCATTTCTTATGCTTGACATGTGAAGAAAAGGCGCTATGTCTTCACTCATGCGCAACGCCCGTGACGCCAGTTGGTCTCAGTTTCTGCCCGAGAAAATTTGCGCGAACATTGTCGAATCTCCGGGCGAGCGGCGAAGTCGCGATCTGATGCGTAAATGCGGCAAGCATATGAACACTCTCGGGAGGAGTCCGAGCTAGGCTTTTAATGAACACGACGTCATAGTACGTCGTGTTTTTTTTGGCATTGCGTATCCTTTTTCCGGAGATGTGCGCTTGGCGAGTACACGGGAAGAGACAGTCAAGGGACACGATGGCGCTAAGCAGGTTACGCGTCGCGGCTTCCTGCGTTGGATCAGCGGAATCGGTGCCGTGGTCAGCGCTGCAGTCGTCGGGTTTCCCGCAATACGCGCATTTGTATCGCCAGTGCTCGCCGCTCCGCCTCCGGATGATTGGGTGAAGGTGGCGGACGACATCGCGTTGCTCGATGTCGGAGTTCCGGTTCGCGTCAACTTCGTGCAGAGTACGGTGGATGCATGGTTGGAGAGTCGAACTTTAAACGGTGTATGGCTGTTCACCGAGGACGGCGAGAAGTTCAAGGCCTACAATGGGCACTGCACGCACCTCGGCTGCGCCTACATCTACGATAAGGAGCACAAGGATTTTCTCTGCCCGTGCCATCACGGACAGTTCGACGTAGCAACGGGACGCGTGCTTGCGGGGCCGCCACCACGGCCACTCGATGAGCTGGAAGTTCAGGTGCGCGACAGCGCGGTGTTCGTGAAATACAGGGATTTCCGACTGGGAATCGCTGAGAAGGTTGAGGCATAAAGCAATGGGCGCAATCGGTCGGTGGCTCGACAAACGACTGGATCTGGCCTCCATTCGGAAAACACTGCTGGACAGGAAGATGCCAGCGGGCCTCACTTGGTGGCACACACTGGGAAGCGCAACGCTGGCTGTGTTCGTAGTGCAGATCACGACAGGTATCGTGCTGGCCATGTATTACTCGCCGTCCCCAGACCACGCGTACGACAGCATTCGCTTCATCGAGCGAACGGTGGCGAGCGGTTCGCTGTTGCGCGGCATCCATCACTGGGGCGCGTCGGCAATGGTGGTCCTCGTGGTCGCGCACATGATTCGCGTGTTCACGATGGGGTCGTACAAGTATCCGCGCGAAGCCAACTGGATACTCGGTGTCGCGCTGTTGTGTCTCGTGATGGCCTTTGGGTTTACGGGCTATCTGCTACCATGGGACCAGAAAGCTTACTGGGCGACGCAGGTCGGGACGAATATCGCCGGGACGGCGCCGGTCATTGGCGGCACACTAGTGACGCTGCTTCGCGGAGGCAGCCAGCTCGGCGCTGCAACCCTGGCGCGGTTCTTTGCGCTGCATGTTCTGCTGCTACCGATTCTGCTCGGCGGAATCGTGATGTTGCACCTGGTAATCGTGGTGCGGCAGGGGATTGCGGCGCCGCCAAAGGTGTTGGAGGAGGACGCACCGGGGCGCACCGACGATCCACAGTACGCCCAGTTCTACGACGCAAAGTATGCGCAATCCAAAGCGAGTGGAGTGCGGTTCTGGCCCGACATAATCGCAAAGGACATAATCGTCGCGACCGCCGTAATTCTGCTGCTTGTGATTCTCGGCCGCTTCTTCGGCGCGGGACTGGACGCGCCGGCCGATCCGACCGACGCCGCGTATGTTCCGCGCCCCGAGTGGTATTTCCTTCCGTTCTTCCAGCTTTTGAAGTTCGTTCCCGGCTCAATGGAGAGCTTCGTAGCGATCGGCGTGCCGACGCTGCTCGTGCTTGTCTTGTTGCTGCTGCCGTTCTTTGACCGGCGCAGCATCCGATCTCTGGTGCACCGACCGATCGCGCTGACGTCGCTCGGAGGAGTGACCGTCGCGTGCGCGCTACTGTTTGGGGCGTCGATGAGTGAGGCGCCGCACACCGGTATCCCACAGGAAGTTGGGCACCCGCTTACATCGACCGAGCGCGCTGGGCGCGTACTGTTTGACCAGCAACAGTGTGGCAGCTGCCACGCGATTGCCGGTCGGAAGGCGCCTGAGAAAAACGCCGACGTGCCGGACGCGCCGGAACTCACCGACATCGGGCTCAAACACACCGCGGGCTGGATGCACAGCTACATCGAAGATCCAACGCGGTTCCACCCAGACTCGAAGATGCCAGCGTTTGGTCCGCCGACCCTGAGCCACCAGGAAATCGAAGAATTGGCCCAGTACCTGGCGACGCTGCGGGGGCCTCACTGGGCCACCGCGCAGCCTGAATTCCGCGACACCTTTCCTGAACCAGTCAAGCCCAAGGAGAAATGATGAAGCTCGAATTAGTAGTAATTGGATTCGTGTTCGCCACGTCCGCCGCCGCTTCTCGCGCGGCGGCACAGGCGCCCGATGGCAAGGCTCTCTACGAGGAGAACTGCCGGAAATGTCACGGTGTGATTGGCAACCCGCCCAAGACGATGAAAGAGAAGTACCCAAAGATCGCGACATTCAACATGGCCTTCATCACGTCGCGTACTGACGACTCGGTCGTCACCATACTCACGCACGGCAAGGGCGACAACATGAAGTCGTTCAAGGACAAGTTGAAGCCGGACGAGATGATGGCCGTTGCCAAGTACGTGCGCGAATTAGGCTCCAAGCCCCACCCGTAGCTCACCATGTAGTTTCCTGCAAACGCCGCCGCATGCAATGCAGGCGGACCGAGGTATTACAATGCGACCGTTGCGACGGATTCTGTTTGTGCTCGCGCTCTTGTCGGCGCCGTGCGTGGCATTCGCGCAGCAGTCTGCGGCAACGCCGAAACCTCCCGCTGGATTCGCCGGCAGCGCGTCGTGCGTCGACTGTCACAAACAAGAAGTCGCGGAATTCTCCGCGACCGACAAGGGCAAGTTGGTCCTGTCGCATCCGCGAAACTCGCACGAGGCCCTGGGATGCGAATCCTGTCACGGCCCGAGCAAGCAGCACGTCGAAAGCGGCGCCGAGGAGCGCGGTGGCCTGATCGTATTTGGTGGCAAGCATCCGTCGCCGATCGCAGAACGCAACGCCACGTGCCTGGCGTGCCACGAGAAGACGGCCCGCATGATGTGGCAAGGTAGCGCGCATGAGTCGCGCAACGTCGCATGCTCAGACTGCCACACGCTGATGCATGCCGAGTCCGAGCGCGCCAACTTGAAAAAGCCTACTGTCCTGGCTACGTGCGCCAGTTGCCACGCTCAGGAAGCGAACAAGCAGACTCGCTTTTCCCACATGCCGCTCGGCCAGGGCAAGTTGGAATGCACGAGTTGCCACAACCCGCACGGATCGCCCGCGCCCAAGCTTCTGCTTGCCAGCTCGACCAACGAAACGTGCTTCACGTGTCACGCCGACAAGCGCGGACCGTTCCTCTGGCAGCACGCGCCGGTGGTGGAAAACTGCGCTAACTGCCACGATCCGCACGGCAGCAGCCATGAGAAGATGCTCATACTCTCAAGGCCGCGACTGTGCCAGCAGTGCCATCAAAGTAGTGGGCATCCCATTGCCCCCCGTAATCCAAAAGCGATCAACGATTTCCAGTTTGTGTTCAATCGTCAGTGCTCCAACTGCCACTTCAACATTCACGGCTCGAATGATCCTTCGGGCTACGCCTTCACGCGATAAAGCCATACGCAACGAGAGGCATACCATGCGTTCACGCGCATTCTACACGGTGCTGTACTGCGGCGTCGGCTCAGTGACAGCGATGTCATCGCGCGAGGGCTTGGCGCAGGCGAAAGCCGCGGTCACCGCAAAGACAACCGCGGATACATCCACAGCTCACGCGGCCGTCGCGATTCCGGATACGGTTCCGGAGACAGTTCCGGGTCCGCTTACCGCTGCCGCTGAAATCGGGGTGCGCGCGTTCTCCAGTGCGCTTACCCCGCAGCAACTTGGCAAATTCGAGGAGTACCGGGATCTTCGATCCGGAATGCTGCTCCAGCAGCTACTGCTTGGCTACGCGCCGGCCGACGGCTTCCGCTGGTATCAGCTGACTGCAAGCAATATTGGTTTGCTCGATCAGACTGTTGCACTTCGCGCAAAGCAGCCAGGCCTTTTTGATGTCCAGCTGCACTGGGATCGTATTCCGCACACCTTCTCCACCGACGGCCGCTCGCTACTAACGGAGGCGAGCCCCGGCGTCTACACGCTGCCCGTTCCGCGGCCGGACACCGCGGCATTCAACCGTGCCCCATTTATCGGCCCAATTCGGTCGGTCTGGGACCCCGTGAAGCTCGCGGTCGCTGTCACGCCTTCGGAGGCGTGGGACTTCAAGGCAGAGTACACACGCATCGGGAAGAGCGGTGATCGCCCGATGGGTCAGGCGTTCGGCGGTTCAAACAATAACGCTAGTGAGATCCTCGAGCCGATCGACCAGACGGTAGACAACTTGAAGGTCTCGCAGAGCTATGCCGAGCAGCGCTTTCAACTTGTCGCGACCTACGATCTCTCCGTGTTCCAGAACAATATCAAATCGGTAGCATCCGACAATCCGCTGGTCACTACCAGTACGGCGACTGGCGGCTCGTCACAGGCACGAACCTCGCTCGCACCGAACAACCTCGCGCATACGGCGATCGTGGTCGGCGGTCTCAACCTTCCGCTCCGAACCCGCATTACTGGAAGCGCGGCGTTGTCATGGTGGCGGCAGAACGACGCCTTCATTCCCGCGACGAGCAACACTGCGATCACGGACCCGCGCATAGCGCAGGAGCCCAAATCGCTTGGCGGAAGCGCCACTACCGACAACATGAGCGCCTCGATCTCCTCGCGGCCGCTGTCGTTCCTGACGTTCGCAGGGCGGTTTCGCAGCTACTCGTTCGCCGATCATGCAACGACGTCGATCGTGCCGCTCATCGTCCTCAACGATCGGTCGGTGGCACCAGCCGACACTGCTCGCCGCGATCCCTTCTCGAGACGCAACGCGGATTTCAGCGGGACTTGGCAGTTGATCGAGCCCGTATCTCTTACCGCTGGCTATGCGTGGGAGCAGATACAGCGAGACTCGCTCGTGCGCAATGTGGTCCGAACCAACGAGCGCACACCGCGCATGAGCCTCGACTTCACGGGAATTCAGTGGGTCACCCTGCGTGCATCGTACAGCAAGGGGTGGCGCCGTGGCGGTGCCTACACCCAGACCGCGACCAGCGAGAATCCGAACGCGCAGCGCTTCGATGAAGCAGACCGAAATCTGGAGCGCACCGACATCATGGCATCCGCAACACCGATCGATCCTCTCACCATCAGTGGCACGTGGCAGGTGGGACACGACTTGTACCCGCATTCACTCTACGGCGTGCTGAGCGACAGAAGCGCCGCCGCCGGCGCCGATGTCTCGTATACTCTTACAAATCGGGTGAGTGCTGGCGCGGGCCTGATGCGGGAGACGTTCGTTGACGTGATGCGCGTGCAGTATCGCACAGGGGTGCAACTCAATAACCCGACCTACAGCTGGGTGGGGAACAACACCGATCTGGTCACGTCGGCATCGGCCGACCTCAAGGTGACTGTGATACCCGACCGACTCGAGGCGGGCGGCACATACGAGATGTCGCGTGCGCGTTACGCCATGGCAACTACCAATCCGATCGTGCCGATTGGAGGCACCGCCGCGCAGAACACATCCGCGACCGCCTTCGACCTGCCACAAGTCACGCAGAACCTCCAACCGATCGATGTGTACGTGCGCTACCAGTTCACTCGCGATTGGGCGTTCACGGCGCGCTATCACGGCGAGTTGTACACTCAGAACGATTACAAGACTCTCGGCTTGAACCCGGCAACCGCCACATCGGCGACCAACATGTATCTGTTCCTCGCGAACAATTACCAGAACTACGACGCGCGGTACTTCACGATCTCGTTCAGCTATCACCCACAACTGCTCAGGATCGGCCGTTCGACGATATAGGAGTTGTGTATGTCTGTAGTTATAGAGCCAGCGACGCGATCTCATCAGCACACTGCGCGCGATTATTCCAGGAATCCGCTCATCGTTTATTGGGAGATGACACAGGCATGCGGGCTCGCGTGCCGCCATTGTCGCGCGGACGCGATGACGCAGCCGCATCGACGAGAGCTAACGAACGTCGAAAGCAAGAACCTGTTGCGCCAGATCGCCGCGTTCGGCGATCCGCTACCGCACCTGATTCTAACTGGCGGCGATCCACTCAAGCGTGCCGACCTGTACGATCTGATTGACGATGCTAACGAGCTGGGGCTGAGCGTGTCGATAACGCCGAGCGCGACGAAGGACCTCACGCAGGAGGTGATCGCGCGGCTCAAGGAGCACGGCATCCGAAGTCTCGGTCTGAGTCTGGATGGCTCCAACGCCGCACGCCACGATGCGGTGCGCGGAGTGCCGGGCTGTTTTGACTGGACGATTCGCGGCGCGGAGATCGCCGTGGAGTTCGACCTGCCGATTCAGATCAACACGTTGGTGTCGCAGGAGACAGCGGATGATCTTCCGGCAGTGTACGAACTGCTCAAGACTATCAAGGTGATGCGCTGGAGCCTGTTCTTCCTGATCTCGGTTGGACGCGGCCGCGTGCTCAAGGAGGTGTCGACTGAAGACGGCGAGAAAATCATGGAGTGGGTGTACGATCTGGCACGCGGTGCGCCATTCGCGATCAAGACTACCGAGGCGCCATCATATCGGCGTATTGCGCTGGACCGCATGCGTGAAGAAGAAATGTCGACCGAGCAGATTCGGCGGACGCCGGTGTATAACGGCTTCGGCATTCGCGACGGGCACGGCATCGTGTTTCTGTCGAACACCGGCGATATCTGCCCTGCGGGCTTCCTGCCGTTGACCGTTGGAAACGTGCGCCACGACAACCTCGCTGACGTCTACCGCAATGCGCCGCTGTTCCGCAGCCTGCACAACCCGAACGAATTCAAGGGTAAGTGCGGACGGTGCAAGTATCGCGCGATATGCGGCGGCTCCCGCGCTCGCGCGTATGCATACACCGGGGACGCGTTGGAGAGCGATCCGTTTTGCCGGTACGAGCCGGCAGCGTGAATCTGGGAGCAGTGCGGCGATCCGATATCAATCGGCGTCGCGTGCTCTGACGCGAAAGGGCGGTTGTGCGAGGCGAGATTCTTCATCGCTTTCACGGTCTCGAGGTTGAATCTGGAACCCGGTACGTCAACCAGGCAGTGCACTTTACATTCGTTGGGTACCGCGTTTTGCACGCCGCCGCCATGTCGCCGTTGCTACTGCCACCGCGACCACCAGTGCCACAGCAGCAGTAGCAATGACTGCCGTGCTGTGGTGGTGAAAAGCCCGTCCGAATGCCGATCGGAGTACCGTCTCTACTCCAGCGCCAAAGACGTACCCAAGCCAGTAGTAGATCAGTGACCACAGCACCGATGCCACAGCTGTCGCGCACAGGAACTGCGTTCGTCCGAGGCCAAAGGCGCCAGCGGCAACGGTAACTACGATCCTGAGCCCGGGAGTCAGACGCGCTGCGACGATAGCCACCGCGCCGCGCCGTTTGAGCCAGAGTTCAACCCTTTCGGCGCGCTCCGCGCCGAAACCGAAGCGGTGGCCGATCCGAAGCAGAAAGGGTTGGCCGAGGCGTCGTGACATCTCGAAGAGAATCGCGCTCCCGCTCAACGTTGCGGTCATGACGATAACCGTCGTCACGATGAAATTTGCGTCGCCTGCGCGCCCCGCCGCCCCCATTGCGGCGATAAATAAGTCGCCCGGGATCGGAAGTGGGATCCCAGCTTCTTCCGCAAACAGCGCGAGAAAGAGACCTACATAGTGCCAGCGTTGCAGTAATTCTAAGCCCACAAGTGCGTCTCGCAGCGCATCTTATCAAATCCGCGCACATCTACGCGGCGATGTACGTTGTGGGTGGGCCGAACCTGCAGCCGCTGGCGCTCACTGATCACTGGGCTGTGCTCGATCGCGACGCGCGCGGCGTGTTCCTCGACTTCACGAATTGCCGGTCTCCAGCTCAAGCTGCGCCAGTTTCATGACACCATCCGATAGAACGAGATACTCAAGTCGCGTGCGCGAGAGATATCCTGCGTTTGCGTACGCGTCGCCGGGTGCAAGGTAGCGCCGATGTATGTGGCCGAAGATTCCGACTACACATTTACTTTGCGTGACCAGAGCGCGGCAGCGCACCTGAAACACATGCTCGATAGCAACTCCGGCAATTGCCTTCGCTGCGCGTTCAGCAAACCGTGCTGCACCGCGGACAACAGCCACGTGACCCATGCGACGGGAGATCGCATCTCCGGCATGCCCGAGTCGCGAATGATGTAGAGAATCTACGGCGTGTCCATGTGAGATAAGCACGCGTCCAATTTTCGGTTGGTCCACAATAACCAGGGAGCGATCAACATCCGGGTCGTGGTTTCCCGCGAGGCGGAGGAGCTGCCCTCGAGTTGCCATCTCTGCGATCATGTCGCGCACCACAGGGTGCGCGGCTTCCGCTTGCTCGGCAGGTTCAAAGAGTCCCTCGAAAATGTCACCGTTCAGCACAACACGATCGCCGGTCTCCCGGGCGCACTCCAGGAAACGCTGCGCCAACTGCTCGCCAACGGATGAACTGAAACTGCCCAGGTGCCAGTCGCTCGCGACCAACGTCCGTCCGGACCCTCCCGCCCACTGATATTGGTCTGGTCCTGGGTCTGCGATTGGCGCACCGTTGACGTGCACTTCGGTATCCACTTGACTGGTTATTTCTGTGCAGCGACTGCCGCGTGACTCCCGTCGCTCGATTCACCTCGTTGGGCCAGCAGGCGGTCGTACAGTGCTTGTGTCGCGCGCCAAGCCTGCTCATGAATCAATTTCACCGTAACTTCATCGCGCACTAGCGTTGGCTGCTGCGGGACCTGGATCGGAGTCCCGACCGCCACGTCGAGCCGGACGGGCAATGGGATCGGGGACCATATAGATAGTTTGCGATACCGGAAGCCGGGAAACGCACTGTAACCACCTACAACGCTAAGCGGAACAATCGGTGCGCCCGTCGCGAGAGCCAGACGGACAAAGCCATACCGATCATGCCACTTGAGCCGATAATCACGCGCGTCGGGGGTGGATTCACGTTGGCCACCCGGAGTGACGAGGAGTTGTTCCCCCCGGTTGAGTACGGCAAGGCAGGACGCTTCCGAAGGATCGATCAGCCCTGCGTGTCGCTTGACAAGGGGCAAGCCTGGAATTGCCCGCTCGATCGCGTGCCCCTGTGCGGCGACGATGCGCAACGGCATGAATGGTCCGGCGCGCTCGTACCATCGCTGCCAGCCCACCAGGAAACATGCAACCACCAGGTCAAGGTTGAGATAGCCAGCGCCGTGATGTGCGACAAAAATGCACGGGCCCGGTTCGGGAAGATCGCCTGCCAAGACAGCTCGGTGATATCGGGTGAGCCATTTCGAGAGCGCGATGTAGCCGTATCTGTAATACCACCGATCTGGTTGGAGCACCGGCGGCGCTGGAGTCGCCCGCGTTTCGCCTTGTGACGCGCGCATTACCGGTTCGAGAGACCTATCTGCGCTGATCATACTCTCTTCCGTCGCTCGGCGACGGCTGCTGCGAGCAGGCCCGTGGTTGCGGCGTGTATCTGGGCTGCATACGCTGAAATGACGCCGCGGATCTCACCGTCGGCTGAGTCCGCCGGAGGCAGAAGCGGAGCACCGAAATGAAAAACCAGACGGACCGGAAGGGGAATTGGTGGCAGCCAGACGCTGGATCGCCCAACGGAAATTCGCATGGCGTGCTGTTGGTCGGCTCCTGCAATCGCGAACGGAATTACTGGAACTTGTGCTATGACTGCGAGGCGGGCGTAACCCTCGCGCCCATCCCATCGGAGCTGGTCCGGTGCACCGTATAGCTCGCGTGTCCCTCCGGGAAATATGAGCACCGACTCCCCATTCCGCAGCGCTTGGAGTGCGCTCTCCTCGGTTGCCGGAATCGCTCCCACGCGGTGGCGGATCCAGCTGTGCAGCGGTGCTCGCCCGGTAGATGCGTGAACGCTCTCGAGCACACGGAAAGGCGGTCGCCCGCTGTCCCAGAATGCAAAGAGTCCTAGCAGCGCGGTTTCAAGATAGAGGTATGATTTCGGGTGTTTGCCTACGTAGATAACGGGTCCATCACTGGGGATGAGGTTGTCGCCAAAGACGCTTGCACGACTGTAAAGCGCAAATGCACGCGCGAGCGGAATGACCACGCGTCTCGCGAACCAGACGCGCGGAAACTGATCCTCTGCGCGGTGAGTCTCAGGCACTGCCGCAGTGTCGGTGTGGCCGACATCGCCGTCGACCGACCCGATCGTGGGGTCAGTACGTTCCCGCTGGACTAGCCCGTCGTGCAATTCGGTTCGCACCATCTCACAATGCCCATTTGCGGCAGCCCCGCGGCGGGCCGAAGAGCCCAGCCGATCTCATAGGTATCGCGCAGAGTCGACCGACGTTCCGTCGGAAGAAATGGCATGTGACGATGTGGAGACCGCGGCGCGGTAGACGGACACGATGTGCTGCGACGAACGCCGCCAATCGAGTTCAGCGGCGCGTCGAAGTCCGCGCTCAATAAGATCGTTGCGCAGCGTAGTATCATCGGCCACTCTGAGCAACGCGGCCGCGAGTGCGTCAGGGTCGCGCGGATTTACGAGCAGTGCTGCTCCCGCCGCCGCTTCGCGGTAACCACGGATGTCACTTGCAACGACGGGGCGGCCGCATCCCATGGCCTCGATCAGCACCAGTCCGAAGCTCTCACCGTAGATCGATGGCGCACAGAATACATCACAATCCCGGTACGAGTCCGCCAGGGCGGCCTCGTCCAGGCGCCCGAGAAATTGCGCACCGGCGCGTCCTGCCAGTTCCGCCACCTTCCCGGCAGAGCCGCTGCCAACAATATGCACCGTAACTGCACGTCCGCGAGCTCGAAGTCGAACGATGGCCTCCAGTAAATACGCCAGTCCCTTGCGTGGTTCGTCAAATCGGCCGACGAAGAGGATACGCAGGGGGGCAGGCGAATTGGCGCACGCCAAATGGGGGGGTCCAGCGGAGCGAACGTGCTGCAAAGCCGGCAGTGAAAGCGGCCGCGCGGACGCAGGTGCAGTTGGCGTGAATATCGCCGTGTCGATTCCGTTCGGAATGATCTGAATCGGCCCTTTGTAGACTACTCGTGCGAAGTCGGCAGCCGCGGCAGAAGCCGCAATGGCACTTCGGAGTCGACCAAGATACCAGGCCATTCCCTGCCGAGCCACACGCGAGACCAGGTGCTCATGCTCGGCATAGGCGTGAAACGTCGCGACGACCGGAACTGTGGCGCACCGTACAGCGATGTGGGCCGTGCCAGGGACGTACGGTTCATGAACATGCACGATGTCGAAGCGGCCATGCGCGAGGTAACGTGCGACCGTTCGCGCCGAAACGAGAAGTCCAACGCGGGCCACGGATCCGTTTGCTGGGACGGCAACTGTACCGGGTACTCCGTAGCAACCGATGGGTACCGATCCGCTTGCGGGACCGAGGATACGCACGTGATGGCCAGCTTCGCGGAGCGCTGAGGCTAACGCCATGATGTGGGTATTGACCCCGCCCTCGTACGAGAGATCGTACGGGCTCACCAGACAGATCCGTATCTGCTTCACGTGCAAGCCGTCGACCAATCAGGCTCTCCCAGTCTCGTAATTATTCCCCCACTCGTGCCGCACTCGGCGGCAATAGTTGAACGGCGCCACGTTTTGACGCCAAAATATGAGGCCGCTGGCAGCGGTCGACGAAGCGATTCGAACATCTTTAAGATAACTCTACGTCTTCGAGTCCAGGAGCGTCGCAGGTCGCTCGGGCCTGGAGCTGGCTGGCCTCTCCCTGGCCGGTCGCGAAGCGCACCTGAACGCGCTCAGGAGGCGGGAGCTCGGTGAGCCGCACTCCTGAGGTTGCAGAAAGCCAGCGTTGTGGTGCGGCGTTGTGGCCCATGCGATGGCCGTGGCGGCGGTTACCGGCCTGACTGGCCGCGCTCCACCTTGGATCTCACTTCAGATACTTGTCGAACCACGCGAGATAACGCCGCTGCATATCGCGCTGGTGCTCCGGGTTGGCAAAGTGGTGTCCCTCGTCCGGATACACGGCCAATTCGGTGGTCACACCAACGTGTTGCAGCCCGCGCCAGAACTCGAACGACTGTGGGGCGGGGCACTCTGCATCCCGCTCACCCACGATGATGAGTGTCGGTGTACGAGCGTGATCAATGAAATTGATCGGTGAGCTCTTGGCGTAAACCGCTGGGTCCTCGTACGCGGTGGCACCGAAGAACGGGACCATCCATTCACTGATGCCGTTTTCGCCGGTATAGCTTAGCCAATTCGAGACTCCAGCGCCGGCAACCGCCGCGCGAAAGCGGTTCGTCTGCGTGACGGTCCACATCGTCATGAAACCACCGTAGCTCCACCCGGTGACGCCAAGACGCTTTGCATCAATCGGGTATTTGGCGATGACGGTATCAACGCCTGCCATGATATCGCGAAGGTCACCGTAGCCGAAATCCTTCACGTTGGCTCGCGTGAATGCTTCTCCCTGCCCGTAGCTGCCGCGTGGGTTCGGCATGAATACGAAGTAACCGTCACGCGAAAGCGCTGCCTGCTGCGAAGTCGCCGTAGTGAACGAAGCGCTGTACGCCGACGACGGGCCGCCGTGAATGAGGACGATCATCGGATAACGCTTGCTCGCGTCGAAGTTCGTCGGGTACATCAGGAAACCTTGAACGTTGAACCTGTCGTTGTGCCACTGGACGCTCACAGTCTTGCCCCACGTTGGACGGACGGCTGTGTTCGCGTGCGTGACTTGCGTCCAGTGCCCGACCGGGCCCGACCAAATGTCCGGCGCAGTGTTCGACGATTCACGAACGAGCGCGACAGTGGCGCCGTTCGAAGTTGCGGATACTTCCGGAATGCCGCGCGCATGTCCACCCGAAATGCTTTCCTCAGCCGACCACAACGCGGCGACGGCGCCTGTATGTGCATCGATAGTTGCGATCTCGGATCCGCCGTGCGACGCCACCGTGGCGAGCACGGATGCCGGGCCGATCCACCTGAAGGAATTGAGCGAAACCTTGATATTCGGCGTGACGTCGCGTGCCGTTCCGCCTGCTGCCGGCACAGTGTAAAGGTCGCCACCCGTCGATCCCTGATCGCTCATAAGGCCTCCGATGAACGCGATCAGCTTGCCATCGGGCGACCATAACGGCTGTGCGATCTGCATTGTCGGCTTTGCGATCGCCCTCGCGGCTCCTGTTGCACCGTCGATCGCCTCCAGACGCGCGACCCACCAGTTGTTGTTGCCCGAACCGTTCGCATCGCTTACCACAAATTCCTTTCCATTCGGCGACCAATCGAACTCGTAGACGTACAAGCCGGGTTTCGAGACAACCTTCATGGTACCGCTCGACACATCGACCGTGGCGAGATGTTGCCGGTCTATGTGTGTGTCCATCACACCAGTGTCGCGCGGAGTCGCCTGGGTCGGTCCGTTGGACTGCTCGGATGGCGACGAGTAGAGAAATGCGATGCGCGAGCCGTCCGGCGAGAATTTCGGCCCGTGCACCGCGCCCGGGATCAGTGCGACGCGGCGCACGCCAGCGCCGTCAGAATTGATCTCGAACAGAGTCGGCGTTCCATGCTCGGAGCTGGCCAGAACGGCGATTTTTCTGGAGTCACTGGACCAGATGGCCGCAGAGATGCTTCCAGCGTCGGCGCCGGGCAACGTTAGCGATTTCGGCGTGTCCTTTCCCCCTCCACTGGCCACCATCAGGGCGCCGCGGGAAGAAGGGCCCGAAGCGATCCAGACGAGCTTTTTGCCGTCCGGCGACACCGAAACGCTCGAGAAGTGCGTAACTGGAGGTTCCGCTGCCTGTCGTTGCGCCTGCAGCGCATCCGGGATCGACGTGATCGCGAACGCCGCAATGGTGAATGCAGCAACGGCGCGGGTGCGCGCGGCATGGCACACTGTCCAGCGCGACGCAGTTTGTGCAGTTTGTAATGAAGCCCTTGGTGTGAACAACGCGGAATCTCCGTGGTTGGTTGCCGGTCCTAAAGGAATACTCGCGCAATCGCAAGACGTTGACGCTGGCCGCCAGAAGGCTTCACGCCGCGCCCATCGACCCTCGTCTGATAGCGCGCGCGGGCTCTATCCTTGCAACGTAGCTCGAATCGTAACGACGACGACTCTGAACTCGGGGTGATTGATATGGATCTGGTCACATGGCTGATAGTTGGATTGGTCGCTGGTGTCCTGGCCTCGTTCGTGATGGGCGGCGGGGCCGGCGGTCTCATCGGCGACATTATCATTGGGATCGTCGGCGCATTCCTCGGCGGCTGGTTGTTCCGTGAGCTTGGAGTCCACGCGCCATTCGCCGGACTCGGCGGCACCATTTTCGTTGCCTTTGTAGGGGCAGTTGTATTGCTGTTCTTGCTCCGCCTGCTTCGAGGCGGCCGAAGGGCATAAAGACCACGGCTTCAGTACTTTCCGCTTGATATTGTCAGCGGAAGCGACCAACTCACCATGGTCTGTCCACGCGCCGAGCGTGCAAATGATGTGCACGCGGCGATCCGGTCGAGAAGTTTGCGTCGACGGTGTGGATGAGCGTGGTTTTCGACAGCCTGGCCGGCCCATGTTCCAATCGCAGCTGCTAGCGGAAGATCGCTAGCCCAGTGGACGTTCTGATATAAGCGAGCCAGTCCAACGCCTGTTGCCAGAAGATACGACGCCGGCCCGACATAGCGTTGGAAGCCAGGCTCCCAGTTAGCGGACTCACCAGTTAGTGCGGCTGCCAACGCAAACGCCGCCGCAGTATGGCCTGACGGGAATGAAACGAACGGACCGTTCCCGTGGTGGAAGCCGCGATCCCACTCAAATTCTTCCTTGGCGTGGACTCCCGGAAGAGCTCGGCCGGCGACGCCCTTGCCAATTGCGGTGACCGTAGCGGCGAGGAGAACTGCCTCCGTTATATGTGCGCCGGCATTTGATAATCCGTCAGATCCGGTCACCTTTCCGACGGCGTAGAATCCCGCGCCCAATATGAATGGGCCAGGGCCGCCACCAAACGCGAGCACCTGGCTCGCGCTGCGTAGCTTTTCGTCCTTCTGCCAATCCGACTCGCGAAACTCACCCGAAATCGGCCGGTCCAGCGGTGCGACGGCGATCGTGGCAAGAATCGCTATGCCTGCGCCGGCCGCATCTCGTCGCGTCAACCACGGCTTTCCGGGTTCGGAGTCGGCACTTGCAGCTGGGGGTAGTTTTGCCGCGAGCGCGCCAGAGTCCAAACTGTCGACAACCAAAGTGCCGCCTCGTGCAGCGTCCCACGTCGCTGAGTTCTGTCCCATAGCGACGCCTGGCGAGCCAGCTGCCGCCAAGCCGACGACGCTTGCTGCCGCGATCAGTCGTGACGCTTCACTTATCCAGCTCATTCGCTGGAATTAAACGGTTCGTCGCCGCGCCGCGAGCATGGTCCGCCGAATTAATGGAAATTCTCCACATGAGCGTTGGAAACGCGTGGGAGTCGGGCGACACAGGTACGACGGGAGAGCCGCGCGCTGACGGCCATCGCTCAGATCGCTGTATCTTGAAACTGTGAGTTCCAACCCAACGTCCGATGGCCGGGAAATCGCGCGGGGCCTGACCGCCCGAGACGTAGTCGTTCGCTACGGCGACGTCGTCGGGCTCGATGGGGCGAGTGTCGAGGTCACGGCCGGTACGACGCTGGCGCTTGTCGGCGAGAGCGGGTCTGGGAAGACGACTTTATTGCGGTGCTTCAACCGAATGGTGGAGCCCGATTCGGGACAGGTGTTGGTTGGGAATAAAGATGTCCGCTCCGAGTCTGTTGCCGTCCTGCGCCGGCACATCGGATACGTGCCGCAGAATGGCGGACTTCTCCCGCACTGGCGCGTGCTGAGAAACGTTGCGCTTGTGCCGACGCTCCTCGGACTCCATGACACAACTGCGCTCGCGACTAACGCGCTCGACTTGGTTGGAATGCCGTCGAGCGCATTTGGCGACCGGTTTCCACACGAACTATCCGGTGGCCAGCGCCAACGCGTTGCCCTCGCACGCGCTCTCGCTGCCCGGCCGGGAGTGATCCTTCTTGACGAGCCATTCGGTGCGCTCGACGCGATAACGCGATCGGACCTTCACGAGGTATTCGAGAACGCAAGGCGTGCATTCTCCGTAACGATGCTACTCGTTACACACGATCTCGCAGAGGCAGCCCGCCTTGCCGACGAGATCGCGGTGATGCGCGCAGGACGCGTCGAGCAGCGCGGAATACTGAACGACCTCTATGCATCGCCGGCCACCGCATACGTCGCGGCGCTGGTCGATCGTGCACTGGCAACTTCTGCGCGCCTTAAACCGAGATGAGATCCGCATCCGCGCTTCTCATGAGCGTCCTCACACTCGCGGTGCCGATCATTGCACATGCGCAATCGCACCTCGGCAGCGATTCGGCGGTTATGCAGTCTGTCACGCGACTCGCATCGCTGAGTTCGCCAATCGTTGTCGCATCGAAACCGTTCGGTGAGTCATATGTGCTCGCCGAGATGATGGCACAACTGCTTGAAGCGCATGGTTTCTCCGTTGTGCGTCGGCCGGGCCTGGGGGCTACTGAAGTCGCATTCGGTGCACTGCGCCAGGGGGCAATTGATGTATATCCCGAGTATACGGGCACTGGATTGCTCGCAATCCTGCACGACACGCTGCCGGATTCACTCGCACGTGACCCACGTGCAGTCTACCAACACGTGGCGCAGGAATCGGAGCGACGGTACGGCATCCGCTGGCTTCCTCCACTTGGTTTCCAGAACACGTATGCCATTGCCGTGCGGCGCGAGACATCCGATAGATACAACATTCATTCGCTGAGCGATCTATCACGGGAAGCGAACCATCTCGTCGCTGGTTTCACTGCGGATTTTATTGGTCGCGCCGATGGTCTTCCTGGTCTCGAGCGCGTGTATGGTTTGCACCTCAAGGCGGTCCGACCTCTCGCACCAGCCGTCAAGTATCAGGCGCTCGCGTCTTCCGCGGTGGATGTTGTTGACGGGTATTCGACCGACGGGCTGCTAGCCAAATTCGATCTGGTAACTCTGGTCGACGATCGCCATTTCTTCCCTCCATACGAAGCCGCTGCCGTAGTCAGCGCCAGATTGGTGCGAACGATGCCGAGCGCAATCGCCACTTTGACTCTACTCAGCGATCGATTGAGTGAGACGCGCATGCGCGCACTGAACCGACGGGTGGAAGTGAACGGGGAAGGCATTCACGAAGTTGCAGCGGCGGCGCTTGCTAATCTGGGTCTCGTTGGTTCAGTAGCGACTGAGGCGCCGACAATGGGCCACGCGGCTGACCAGAGTTTCTGGAACTACCTCTGGCAGCACCGAGCATCGCTTGGGTCGATGGCAATGCGACACATCATGCTGGTAATCATTGCACTTGGAGCAGCGGTACTCGTCGCAATTCCGCTGGGACTGGTGCTCGAGCGGCTGCGTGGCGCCGCAGAGCCGACGGTGCGCCTGCTCGGAGCAATCCAGACCATCCCCAGCATCGCCATGCTCGCGTTCATGATACCACTCTTCGGCATCGGCATCACGCCGGCGCTTGTTGCGCTCTGGCTATACGCGCTCTACCCGATAGCGCGCAATACTTTCACCGGTGTTCGTGATGCGGACTCGGCGTCCGTAGAAGCTGCCGAGGCGCTCGGCGCGACGCCGTGGCAACGCCTCCTGAGTGTGCGACTGCCGCTCGCCGCGCCGGTAATAATGGCGGGTGTGCGAACTTCAGCCGTGATTACCGTCGGCGCTGCGACACTTGCCGCATTCATCGGCGCGGGGGGCCTGGGAGAGCCGATAGTCGCCGGTCTTGCGCTCGCAGATACGCGCATGGTGCTATCCGGTGCGCTGCCGGCCGCAGCGCTTGCTCTGATCGTTGATGGCGTATTGGCAATTGTTGAGCGAGCGGTCACGCCGGCGCATCGACGGGATCAATTATGACGGAACGGCCGCCGGAGCTCGTCCAGATCTGTCGCTGAGGTTTTATCAGGCACAGACGCGTGCCGTGCGTTTTCACCGACCTGTCCGTGATTCAACATCGCGACCAGCACTACGCCACCGATCACGTTTCCTATTATTGCGGGAATCAGAAAGCCGCCGATCATCGCACTCCAGGTCGCTGTGCCAGCGAGCGCAAGATAGAATGCTTCAACTGCACCTGCGATTGAGTGCCGGAATCCGAATGCCGCGATCGGCGCCGTAGTGATCCAGATGTACAGTACCTGTGTTCCGGTGGCTCGCGTGGAGGAGACCAACCACGCCATGAGCGCCACAAGCCAGCCTCCGAAAATGGCCCGATATACCACAAGTCCAAAACCACCACTGGTTCCTGCTGTGGCGACACCGAGGAGAGCGCGCTGCATCGGCTCACTCAGGAGCGGTGTGTGCGCCAGAAGCAAACCAAATAGGAAAGCTCCGCCGAGGTTACCAGCAAGAACAATTGCCCAGAGTCTTAAAACGCGACCGAGCGTTGCGCGATCGCGTTTCTCCAGGAATGGAATGACGGGTTCGAGCGTGTTCTCCGTGAATAGCTGATTGCGTGCTTGTACGACGAAGATGAAACCGAGCGGATAGCCAACCGCGACTGCCAGCGGCGCAAATGCCGGACGTACCCAGAGCGTCAGGTACGCAGCGGCGAGGAAGCTGAAGCCGATCGTCAAGCCGGCTGCTATGGACGACCACGCGAGATCGCGCGCAGGTCGCCGCATCTCCTCTTCAGCGGTAACGCGCACGTTCTCATGAATTTCTGCGGCGGAAAGTCGAGTACCGGTTGCCGGTCCTGTTGGATCGGGCACCGGAGCGGGCGCGGCTTCGGGCTGCGATGCCGGCACGGCCGGTTCCCGTTTGCGTCGTTCGTTTCCAAACCATGTGCTGACGCCGCCGGCCTTCCTGGGTTTGCGCATACGTGACCGCATCGCAATTCTGTGGCCGCGTCACTCAACTCGTGGAATGGTACCTGGCGGCCGTGACCGCCGCGCTTCCCCAAGGGTGTCAGGGCCCGCTTGCGCAATGCGCCGCTACGAACTGCGAGGCTATGTGCGTCGTGTGTGGAACAACGCTGATCCGGAAATAAGGAAGTTGCTGGAAACGCTGCCCACGGGATCCTGACGCGCCGCAACGAAGGTCAGTCGCGACGCGTCGTGTGATCAGTGATTCACAGCGTTTCTATTTTGACGCGCTTCGCGATGAAGCACTCTTCCGCTTTCGATCGTCGGGTACGACGCCGAGCGCGGTTGCCAGGTCCATCTGATGATCCTGTTCCTGTTCCACGATTCCTCGCAGAACCTCACCGAGCGCATACTCCTCGAGCTCTTCCGCCTGCCTGATGCGCTCGCGATAGTGTTTGATCGTATCGTCTTCTGCATGAAGATCTGCACGCAGCATACCCTCGTTGTCTTCTGACACCTCGACCTTGTCGGGGATGTGCGTCGGATATTCGCCGAAGTAGTCGAGCTGGCGCGCGATTGCGAGCGCATGATCCAGTTCCTGGTGCGCGTGGACCGCCAGTTGATCGGCGATATTCATGTACTTCGCGCCATCAAGTTTCTGACTGAAAATCACGTATTGAATAATTGCCTTGTATTCGCGAGCAATGTCGCTTTGCAGTCCGGCAATCAAATCGTCCCGGGTAGTCGGCCCGGTTGAGGTTGTCGCGTTGCTGGTAGTCTTCGCCATGGTAGCAGTTGAATTTGAGGAGAGTTGCGCGGCTGATACCTTATCGATTAGCAGGAACCTTGCCGCGGGCGCGCCAATACGGCAACATTGGAAGGGAAGGAGAGCGAAAGATGGTGGTAACCAAGCGGGCCTACGAGCCTGCGGAGGATTCGGACGGCTACAGAGTGCTGATCGATCGCCTCTGGCCGCGCGGCGTTTCAAAGGCGTCGGCGCGAATCGATGCCTGGGAGAAAGACGTTGCTCCCTCGGCCGAGTTGCGCACGTGGTACGGGCACGACCCAGTCAAGTGGCTGGAATTTCAGAAGCGCTACAAGGCAGAGTTGCGGTCAGCGGCTGCAGTTGCAGTGCTGGACGACCTTGTACGTCGTGCGCGGCGGGGCAGGGTTACGCTCGTTTACGCATCTGCTGCTGGCGACATCAGCAACTCCGCGGTGCTCGAAAAGCTTCTGAATCGGCGAGTCAGCTCTGCGAAGTCAGCTTCCTGAGCGCTGATCCCTTGTGCATGGCGACATGGTCGGTGGTGTCGCTTTTGATCTCGTACTGAGGCTCGTCCTTGCTGGCTCGGACCGTGTAACCCTTGAATTGTATCTCGGATGTGATGATCCGCGTGATGTGACCGCGGACTCGCCCAGCTTCCGAGTTCCAGCTCACGTGATCGCCTACCTTCAAAGATCGCCTTTCCGTCAAAATAGCCTCCGGGTTGCGCCCGTTGAATTGCGGCTCGTTGATGTTGATTTGTGGATCAACGCCTGTTGAGTGACCGTTGATCCGGGCTATATTAGACACTCTCCGCCAGAGTTGAGCGTATTCAGGGCGGAAATAATTTGTAAACTTTGCCCAAATGCCCAAAACTGGAACTTTCGTGCCGCTTGACGGCGATGAAGCGGAACTGAAATACGCCGATCTCTTCGAGCGTCACAAGGAGCACCTCGGCTGGTTGGGGATCGTCATCATTCTCATCGGCGCCGGTGTCTGGTTCTACCTGCGGTCCGAGTCGATCAAGTCGCAGCGGGCGGAAGCCGCATTCGAAGCCGCAGTCCAGAGCGTGTCGTCCGGCAATATTCCGCTCGCCGAATCGGATTTGAAGAAGGCGGCACTCCGGTATGCAGGCACGGACGGGGGAACCGAGAGCTCGATGGCCCTCGCCAAGATCTACTACCAGCAGAGCAAGTTCCAGGACGGCATCGACGCACTCAAGGCCCCAGCTGCCGACAAGGGCGACATGCAATACGAGGCGAGACTGCTCGTGGCGGTCGGGTACGAGGGACTGACCAAGTGGGCAGATGCGGCGAAGGAGTATGAGGCCGCGGCATCGTCCGCGAGGTTTGCCGCAGACAAGCAGAGCGCACTTGCATCTGCCGCGCGGGCGTACCAGGCTGGCGGCGACAAGGCCGCCGCGACGAAAATATGGAACCAGCTCGTCGCCGACCCGAAGGGTACCTACGCGACCGAGGCCAAAATTCGACTTGGCGAACTCGAAGCAGTCGCGGCTAAAACCTGAGATGGTAGAGCGCCGGACCACCTGACAGGCCGCCCTGAAACCGGGCGGCTTTCTGTTTTCCGGTCCAGAGCTCATCCCGTTGGGAACCGACCTGACCACGGGCGAGACAGCGAACACAGCGACCAGGTAAGGCGGGCTGGAGGCCGTCCCTCGATTCGGAATGCGAAGGCGCGGCGCTCGGACTCGACGAAATCTGGCCGCGACCACTACCGAGCGTTGTGTGCAACACGACGCCACGACCCCGAAGTTAGCGACGGCACAGGCAGGTCAGCTCAAGTCGGCCGGGCTGTGGTTCGCGTGACAGGTGAGATGAACGGTCGATCGAGATCTGTCATGAAGCCGCCATCGGGGCGCCAACATTCCGCCGTGATATGCGTATAATATGGATTATGTAAACTAAGGAATGTGGAAAGTGTGGGAAAACCCCTAGATCTCGCCCAACGTACCCTCAAACACCACACGACCCTCCCCCCGCAACGACGCCTTCCAGACGCCGTCCGGCGACCGATCTATCCTGACCCCAACCACCTGGCCGGACGCCGTCTCCAGCTCCACATCGTCTCCGATTTCACCCCACGAACTCAGTAACGCAGCCGTCGCCACGCTGCCGGTTCCGCAGGCCAAAGTTTCTCCCTCGACACCGCGTT
>Ga0207933_1000338_pt1 | contig 48143 bp, 42 predicted proteins | sample NGESurdeep092012_4_FD_184488 | JGI IMG/M metagenome (GOLD analysis project Ga0207933, IMG submission 184488) | Arctic peat soil microbial communities from Barrow, Alaska - NGEE Surface sample F53-3 deep-092012 (SPAdes) | ecosystem: Environmental > Terrestrial > Soil > Wetlands > Peat ... | reverse complement strand
CAGTGACGGCATGAGATGCGCTTCGTTCAGGAGAGCGGTGAGCGTCTTGTAATTCGGCATTCTCGCCAGCTCGGCGCCAATCGACTGGCTTCCAGCTGGCATGTGCTCATTTGTCGTGACCATAGTCGTGACGACCGCTGTGTCCTTCCTGACGTGGACCACCGTGTCCTTCCTGACCGTGACTACAGTGTCGCGGCGGACGACCCTGCCCTGTCCCGCAGCCATCGCTGGCGCGAAGCCGGAACCTGCGGCGATCAATCCAGCGACTGCAAACCTCAAAAAGTTGTTTTGCTTCAAACCATCCCCCTAAGTGTTGAGTAACAGACCAGCCCCGGTAGCGGGGCGTTTAGGAGGGTGGAAGTGCACAGGAGGGGCCACGGAGAGCGCATTTGGGTGTCGAACACTGCCCGAACGATCGTTCGGAAGGCTGGACTACTAATCTAGCCGCTCGTCGGCCGCGCCGAATCCGTCGGTGGGAACCGTCCCGGCGGTCTTCGGGATATCCGCTGCGGGCGAAACGCGGTGATGTCAGGGTTTGAATCGCACCGAATCGTTGCCCTTTTTACGTGGCCCCTCACCCGTTCTCACGAAGGGCTCGATATTATGGGCATGAATGCAGATCGTAAGCACCTTACCGAGCTCCCCGAGCGGGATTTGGACATTCTCCGAATGTTCGCCGTGTTGTTCGTGCTTGGCGATCATCTGATGAGCGTCAACGGAGTGCGGCTCCCTCTTATCACAGATTGGGCGCTCGGTCGATTGGGTGTGCTGTTGTTCTTCTTTCATACGTCAACTGTGCTGATGTCCTCCCTAGAGCGGGGTGGAACCTCAAACGGCTGGGTGAGGCGGTTTTACGTGCGACGAGCGTTGCGCATCTATCCGCTGGCCATTGCGACAGTGCTCGCCGTCGTCCTGTTTACAATCCCTACTAACCCGCGAGGCTCGCCAGCCGCTCACACGTTCCGCATCATCGCGGCCAACCTCACACTTACCCAGAATCTCGCTGGAATCCCCGATGTGCTAGGCCCGCTCTGGTCGCTCCCCTTGGAAGTGCAGATGTACGTCGTGCTTCCCGTGGCCTATCTCATAGCCAGGAAGGGCGTCCGTCCCGCGTTGCTTCTATTTGCGATCGCTGCGATAGTCGGTCTGGCATACCCAACCGCACGCGCGCATTTGCCCGGAATCTGGCGCTTGAACGTGCTATCGTTCGCGCCGATGTTCACGTTCGGTGTGCTATTCTACGCATGGTTGAGCGCAGGCCACAGGATGCCGCAGCCGAGAGAGTCGCGGTTCACAAGAGGGGCGAAGATAATCTGCACCTACAGTTATGGGATATATCTGCTGCATTACGTTGCGCTCTGGGTTGCGTTCGTCCGTATGCAAAACGCCCCAGCTGTGATCCAGTGGGGGACGTTTGTTGCACTGGTCGTGTCGCTCCCATACGTGGCTTATCGCTTTATCGAGCGGCCCGGAATCGAGTTGGGGCAGCGGTTGGTGCATCGTCGCAGCGTAACCTTGGCGGCAACACAACCCGCGCCGTAACGCTATTTAGACAGTGCGTCAATGGCTCGCACGGGCGATGCGGGGTCGATTAGCACTCGCGGGTCAGATGTACTGGCGGTGCACGGTCCCGCAAGAACACTTACTTGACCTGGACCATCGTTCGGGACGTTTGGCGGCTATTCTCGTTCTTTACGCGCCTTCCTTGGACGCCGGCCACCGCGGAGTGGCTTGACTCGTGCGGGCTCACCGGCATGGGCGAACAGATGCACACCTTGGGTCACCAACGCTTCACCACAGATCATGACGTCTCGAAGCCGGACTACCTGAAGATTTGTATTTCCAACCCGGCCAACCCGGACGAGTCCGCGCCGCAACATTTCGTCGTACACGACTCCAAAATTCCGAAGTTTCATCGCCTCGCTTGCGAACGGATAGACCGAGAAATTCTTCTCCACTCCGTTCTGGTCTATGATTGTTCCCCCGATCGGCTCACGCGTGTAAACATCAACCGGAGCAGAGTCCCGGAACTTGTGCTCCAGATAGTGCATGAATGTCAGCACCTCCAAGTCGACATCGAACAGAAGCGCTTTGGTGTCGATCTCCAGCATCCGTTCGAAAGGCGAGTCCTCGCCGCAGGAGTACGCGAGGTCCTCGTGCCCAGCTACAAGCCACTCTGCGCGTGGCCCAAACGCCAGCACCGGATGCATCGGGTTGGCGCTCCGGAGGACGCCTTTCTTCCGGCGGAACTGTTCCGACAGGAGTCCCATGTGAGACGGTGTACGTCTCACATTGAATGGTTTCCCTTGCTGGAGGTACTCGCGTGCAGAACCGTCATAGCACATCGACACCATGAACAGGTTTCCATCGGGTCCGAGGATCTCGAGAATGCAATTGGTGACGTCGATGGGATCACCAGAGAAACCGTTCAGGTGACTGAACATGGATTGCAGAATGAGGGAATCTCCACTTTCGATCCCCATTGCACGAAGTTTCGCCTTGAGCTCCGCCGGCCCGTACGAATACACCACGCTAAACGTACGCGCTCTGATCTTGCGGGCGACGGCCTTTAACACTTCCTGTGTTTCGGCCGGAAAGAGGCCGATCCACGCTCTCGGACGGACGAGGTCGTGAGGATTCACGACCGAACCTTGATGGCCGGCTTGGGACTACAGCAACACGTTCGCTCGGCCAGATGGCGTATTAGCATATCGTGTTCAAACGTACCTCCAAATACTGGCTTTGGCATCCGTAGCGCGTCCGCCACACGCATTTCTTCATCAGGTCAGGTTCGTGACCCCAGTAGCAAGCTTCTGACGCAGCAAAAATCCCCGACGGCCTTCGCGGAGTCGGCTACGCCAGTGACCCGCCGAGGCTATTGACCGGGAAGACTTACCGCCGCCAGTAGGCACGGCTCTCTCGGCCTGCCCCGGATGATGTTTGCGCTCCAAGTGAGTATTGTATGCTTATGGTTACGCCGTCAGGTAGCGCGCAAAAAGACGGACTAAATTGGGAAGCCGTGAAAATGGCTTGCGGAGCTACAAACAGGGTTTCGATACAACTTCACTTCCGATGTCAGCAGTAATTGCATCCTTTCGGGGCGCGTTACGTCGAAAAGTGTCGACGCTTGCCGTACTAATTCGTGATGACCCTCGCGAAGTGGTAAGGATCTTGGGAGGACGTCCAGAAAAATACGTCGCGTATGTTGCGGATCCCCATCAGGTGCCTGCTCCGGAACCGATACCGGGTTGGCAACTCTGCAAACTGACTGATGACGCGTTAATGGCGATATCCCGTACCAGCGAAGAATTAAGCCCGCAGGGTGAGCGTCTGGCGGAAGGCAGGGCGAACGATGCCTATGCACTCTACATCGACGCGAATATCGCGGGGATAGCGTGGATGATCCCTCACATGCATGATGTCGACTACCCGGTGCGCAACGTCAAGCTACGACACGGCGAGGTAGAGATCACTCACTGTGTGACGCTTCCTGAATTCCGTGGACGTGGGGTATACACCTACATGATCCGTGCTCTTTGCGGGCTTGCCTGTGAGCAGGAAGTGCGACGAGTCTTTATGATTACGAATTGCAGCAACGTGGCGTCACAAGGCGGAATAGCCAAGGCCGGACTTAAAGCGGTCGGCGGCATCCACAGGCATGTTTTCACCTATCTCGGGCCGAGAGCGAGTGTGACCATTCGGCGCCATAGGTGGGGTCCGTTCGGGTGGCCGTGAAGCCGGGTGATGTGGGGTAACGGCGCAACTGATTGGCGGGTTATCAGACCAGTGCAACGCTACTTCGGCGGTCTTACTGCTGCATTTGTCCACCACCACGTGCTCTCCTGCTAAGGGCGCGCTGATACGTTGCCGGTCATGATGCGACCCACCGCTGCGTGAACGACCTGCCGATCTTCAGCGGTTCCCGGAGTAGTCGTACCGTTGCCTGGATGCCCTTCTGCATAGGGGTCGCAAGACGATATGTCCCAGCCATGAGCGGCACCGGTTGTGCGCCGAAGCCGCTCTTGAACCGCCTAAGACCCTCTTCATCGGGTCCTGCGCCTCCCAGATTGAATACGTCCCTTCCTTCACTCGCGAGCGCACTTATTATCTCGGAGACGAGAAACGTTGATGCGCCGACTTCAAGCCCCTCAGGTGTGGTTCCAGCGGACTGATAATAAGCGCCGGTTGGCGATTGCAGGACGAGTAATGAGGAGACGACGGAGTCGTTGAGTACAGCCTGAAAGAGGCGCGCTGCGCCAGATCTCAGAAACGCGCCACACTCGGAGTGCATCTCGGCGGGCTTGATGATTGGAACGCGCTCACCCCGCAGCGCTCTGCGTTGCATCGATGCCGCCATAAGCTCGCCATGGACGCTATCGCTCTCGCAATCGGTCGTCGAGGTTACCGTGACGCCGAACCGGCGAGCCTTGTTGATATTGCGTCGATGATTCGATCCAAATCGCATTTCTTCAGGGGAATTGAGCTGAAGTACCCATTCGGTTCGATCGCGAACAACCGATGGCGCGGACCAAGAGGGAAGGCTTACGGCTCGCGAGCAATAGCTGTCAACGGAGATATTTGCGACGCGATTGTCGCGACAGAAATCTCTCACGCCATCCCAGAAATCATCCGTATCCGGGCAGGAGGGTGCGGAAGTGAGTTCGAGGCCACGGCTAAAGGATCTGCCGGTCAGGTAGCCAACCGCGTCGGTCAGTGACCCGTCGGCCCGCTCAGTGCTGAATAGTACAATCGTCGCACCCAACTCGCGCCGCGCCGTGATATACGGCACCGTCGCAAATGGATTCGCGGGATTGGCGTCCTGCAACGGCTGCAGTTCAGAATCTGAAGGATTCCGGATCGCGCGAAAGGTCATGCGCCCCCGAATGCCAATTCGGCCTGTCCCGCGTCGATAAGAAATTTGGCTGCCCAGTTGAGGAACTCGTATGTGCCGTAGCCGCCGTCCACCGGGAAGGATCCCTTGACCCCGCCGCGGACTCCGGTCGGCCCGTCCAGATGGACAGTGCGCCGTACATAGCTAAGTAACGCCACGGCAGCGTCGCGGTAATCGGGTCGGTGCATTTCCTTATGAAGAATTAGCAGCGAGTGGGCGATCTGAGCGCTCCCAGTCACGCATGCCCAGTCGACCGCACCGGTCCATGACGGGTTCAGTCGGCCAGGGAGGAAACCGTCGGCGCGGACACATGCACTCAGCGGATCGGCAGTTCTGACGGCGGACGCGAGAATATCCTGCTCGCGTGTGTGCAGGTAAATCTCCGTCAGTCCGCGCAAGGCGTAGCCGATGGTGTGAGTAAGGGGCGCATCCGGGAGCTCCAGACAGCAACTATCGAACCAACCATTTGGATGCTGTTTTGTGATGGCCCACCGCGCGTTCCTAAGAGCCGCTTCCACGTATCGATTCGCGACAGTTGCATCGCCGGTGGACCGGGCGGCCTCGACCAGTCCCCAGGCGACGTGCGTCTCGTACGCCTTCTCGCCAGGGGCGGCAAATGGACTGGGGAATTTGCGCCAGCACCCGTCGGGGTCCATTGTGTCCACCAGCCAGTCGGCCGCCCGGTGCATGGGTTCGGAATACACTTCCCCGAACTGACGTTTTGCTGCTGCGAGCCCAATCAGAATCTGTCCAGTATTGAACGTGACCGGAACGCATGGTTGTGCGCCGCTCTCTCCCCCCTGGAAACCGCCATCGGCAAACTGGATTCCTACCAGCCAGTCAGTCATGCGGCGCGCGCGATTGAGAAGAGCACCGTCGTCGCGCCTCACTCCCGCGTCAATGAGTGTCGGGACTATGTAACCAGATGTCTCCGGATACGACGCTGACCACCCGGTAACCAGACTGAAGTGCCGTGCCGCGCCCCCATCCTGACTTGCGGAGTTATCCTGGGCATCGCCGAGCCAGCCAAGTGCCGCGGTTTCGACGGCAGCTATTCCCGGATCCGAAGTCGGCAACCCTTGCGCGTCCATGCGTCTTTCCCTCTTCGCGGCAAGTGGAAGACTCATCTGGCCCAGTTGTGTGCGTGCGAACCGTTTGAGCGTAGAAAGCACTTTGATGGGTGGGGTGCAAGTTGCCCGTGTCCGGCAATGGCGGTTCCAATGCGCACCAGAGATCATAATCGCGGTGCGTTTTGGTCAGGCTCTAGTGAAGAATATGTTGAGGTTTTTTGGAACGCTATATCATGCGGTGTCAACAGGGCAAGAGGCCGGGCACTTCCCTGCGGATCCGCGTTCGGATCGCGAGGGCACGCAGGCGGGTTTGGATGGTTACGCTGCGTTCGACAGCTGCCGATCCTTAAGCCTTCCGTCCTCTCACACCGGGCGGAGCCGAGTCCACTCGGAAACTGTGTAATCTCGTAATTTTCGATTGACAACCGCTAATCGGGACGACGAGGTTTCGATAACCTCCCGCTGGCTATTGGCGTCCGGGACTTATTTGGAGCACTGGAAAGCGCGGCCGGCTTGTGCCAAGGGTCGAGGTGGCGACGCGACGGCTCGGGCTCTCTCATTTTGTAGTACCAACAATTTCACGGACCTCCACACTGCAACCGAGCTCTCCACAGTCTTCTGGCGCGCCTGCCGAATTCATTAGGACCCCGCCAGAATTTCCAGCCGACGTCTCGTCACCTCAAAACGCTGATCGTGCCTTGGTGCACGGAATCGCGTGGACGGCTGGGGCAAAGTGGGCGACGCAGATTGTAACATGGGCTTCGACGATTGTCGTGGCGCGCTTGCTTACGCCCGACGATTATGGACTCGTCGGTATGGCTGCGGTGTATCTGGGTCTGGTCGCGCTGGTGTCGGAGTTCGGTATCGGCTCGGCGGTTGTCACACTTAATGATCTTACCGAAGAGTCCATACAGCAATTGAATGGACTCTCGGTCATCATTGGCGTGAGCATGTTCGCACTTTCCTGCGCAGTCGCGAAACCACTTGCAATTTTCTTCCATTCGCCGCAGCTCGTAGCCGTCGTGCTCGTGTTGAGTACTTCGTTCGTGGTCGGATCGTTCCGGTCTGTTCCGAATAGTCTGCTGCAACGCGGACTGAAATTCCGCGATATTGCGGCAATCGACGCTGCAAAGGCTATCTTTGGCGCCGCCACGGCGATGTCACTCGCAATCTATGGACTGCACTATTGGGCGCTGGTCCTGGCCGAGGTCGGAGGTGTATTCATTGCGACACTTCTTACTGTAATTCGACGCCCGAAGAAGTTCGCGCGACCGCGATTCGCCACCATCGAAACTGCGGTTACCTTCAGCCGAGATGTACTCGTTTCGAGAGTGTCATGGTTCGTGTATTCGAACTCTGATTTCATGGTTGCAGGCCGAGTCCTCGGGCGAGCGTCGCTGGGTGCGTACGACTTTGCGTGGACGCTGATCAATCTGCCCGTTGAGAAGATCACGGGCATGATAACCAGCGTTGCGCCTGCAATTTTCGCCTCCGTTCAGCATGATGTCGTGCTGCTGAAGCGGTATGTACTTGGCCTCACAGAAGGCATTTCGCTTGTCGCGTTTCCATTTTCCGTCGGCGCCGCGATGGTGTCGCACGACCTAATCATCGGAGTGTTCGGCGAGAAATGGGCAGCCGCCATTGCGCCGCTGAGATTGCTCGCGGCCTATACTACGATCAGATCCATAATGCCAATTCTCCCGCCAGCACTAACTGTGCTCCGACGCACACGATTCCTGATGTGGTATTCCGTCACGTTGGCGCTCGTTTATCCGGGAGCTTTCTTTTTCGCTTCCAGGTATGGCATTTTGGGGATTGCTGGTGCGTGGGTCGTGCTGTATCCGTTGAGCGCGCTCCCACTCTGGTGGCTTACGTTCAAGTTGATCTCCACGTCGCGCGAATACTTCACGGCTCTGCGTGCCGCTACCGTGAGCGTGATAATTATGGCCGGGTTCGTGCTCCTGGCGATGCTCCTAATCCCGCCGGAATATCCACGCTTGGTCAAGTTGGCGATCGAGGTCGGCGTCGGCGCGATTACGTACTCTGCGGCTGTACTGCTCATCTTCCCGGAACGTGTGAGAACGTTCCGGCGAACAATTCGGGGAGCGTTTTAGGCCAGCGGCCACTCGCTTGCGTCGCTACGACGCCACTCGACCCACGCGACGCAATCTTTGTGATCTGACCTCTACTTTACGCGGCTTACCGCCGAAGCTTGCTGAGTGGGCAAGTGCTGTTGCAACAAGTATGATTATCGGTCAATCACTCGACTAGTAGCCGGGGCCCGGTTGCAACGGCGCTATATAAGCGACATTGCTAAGAGGCAATTTTCTCACTGAGACCATACCGCATGCCTTGGGCTTTTAGGTGTTGATTGTCGGTCTGACCGCAGTCGTGTTCATAATCGTGATCTGGTTCGGCTATCCAGTCGCAATGAGGGCGCTCGGGGCGTTGCGTGGGTCGGTGCAAACCGTTCCGTCGACGTTCTTGCCTTCCGTATCAGTTGTCCTCGCAAGCAGGGACGATGCGGAGTCGATCCGAGCACGCGTGTCGGACTTGCTGGACGGAGACTATCCGGCGAGCATCCTCGAAGTCATTGTTGCCCGGGACGCGATGACCTGCGACTCTGACGTCTCCGAATCCGAATTTTTGGGACCCGCGGACATCGTCAGCGTGATTGTCGGCGATGCTCCCGGAGGGAAATCTGCAACGTTGAACGCGGGCGTCCGGGCCGCGAGGAACGATATTCTGGTTTTTGCAGATACAGCTCAGCGCTTTGATCGGGCCGCCATACGTGCCCTTGTCGCTCAACTCGACCAGCCGGGAGTCGGAGCAGTGTCTGGCATGCTTGAGCTCCCGGACACCGTGCACGGATCGCTCAACATGGCAGAACGTTACTGGCGCTACGAGCGCTGGCTTCGCCTCTGGGAAGCTCGGGTGCATTCCTGCGTCGGCGTTACGGGAGCGATCTATGCAATGCCTCGACGGCTCTGGGAGCCCTTGCCTGCCAACCTCATTCTCGACGATCTGTACGTGCCGATGCGCCTGGCGATCCAAGGGTGGCGGGTCTTGTTTACGCCGGACGCCCGCGCACGCGATGTCCGCAGGTTCGCGCCAGCACAGGAATACCGACGCAAGGTGAGGACGCTTACGGGCGTAATTCAGGTCTGTGCCTGGCTCCCGGGCGTCCTGAATCCCGTCCGCAACCCGCTCTGGCTCCAGTTTACCTTCCACAAGCTCCTCCGTCTCCTCACCCCGTACCTGGCCATCGTCGCACTCATAGGCATTGCGTGGGCCCTCGTGTCGAGACTTCTTTTATGGGAGGGCGGAGTGGAGGTCCTTGTAGGCATCGGGGTCGTCTGCGGAGCGCTATGCCTGATTCCGCGCATTCGCGGCGTCCTCAAGGTTCAGCTGGCGTGGGGAGTAGCGCTTCAAGGTTCCATCGTCGTCGCCACTATCCATGGAATGCGGGGTAAATGGGATGTCTGGCGTTGATCGGTCGCACCAATTTCGCATCGTACTTTTATACGGTTCTCTTCGGCCTTCGGGCAGGACATTGATGATGGAAGCCAGCACAACAACGTCGCCACCAGCCGCCGCGAAAGCGGACGGAAGGTCTCATAGCTTCCTCCGAAGTATGACCATTGGACTCCTCGGAAATGAGACTCTCGGAATCCGGGCGCGATCGATCCAGCTTTTGCCAGCTGCCATCACTTTGATTGCCTTTGCCGTGCTGTTTGCACAGCCGATCTACCTGCTCCTGCGTGACTGGTGGACGGTGCCGGAAGCGGCCTACGGAATGCTCCTGGCTCCTGTTGCCGTCTGGCTGGCATGGAAGAGCGGCATCCGCCCCGACGCCAAGGGTAACGCGGGGCTCGGCATCGCCATGCTGGTGCTAGCGGTGCTGATCCGATTCGTAGCCGGACTCGCTGCAGAGCTGTTCACGATGCGTGAATCCGTTGTACTCGCACTCGCGGGCATCACGGTATATCACTACGGTGTCCGGCAGCTAATCCGTTGGTGGCTCCCATTTCTCTTGGCATTCCTCTCCGTACCGCTTCCGGAACTCATTACGCAGGCGCTGGCATTGCCGCTTCAATTCAAGGCGTCGCGAATGGGGGCATCGCTCCTTCGCTGGCGCAATATTCCGGTTCTCCTGACCGGTAACGTGATTCGGCTTCCCGGCCACGATCTGTTCGTTACAGAGGCATGCAGTGGATTGCGGTCGATGACTGCGTTGCTCGCATTGGCGGTGTTGACGGGAGGATTGCTGCTGAGGCATCCTGTCACACGTCTATTGCTGGTTGCGATGGCAATACCAATTGCGATCGTGATCAACGGCGTGCGGGTATTCCTCACCGGCTTCCTGGTGTACTTCGTGGACCCCAAGTTGGGCGAGGGGTTCATGCATTTGACCGAAGGCTGGCTTCTTTTCCTGGTATCCATGGTGACTATTGGTGCCTTTGCATGGCTCGGTTCGGTAGGCGAGAATTTTGCACTTCGTCGCCGCGAGGTACATACCGATGCGTAAATCCGAACTACGCGCTTACATGCCGGGACTAATACTTGTACTCGGCTGTGTGCTCGTTCTGCATGGTACGCGCAAACAGGTTGCGGTCCCGCTCGCGCACCCACTCACCGGCGTCCTCGATCACGTTCCGGGCTACACTATCGAGGATCAGGTAATTGGCGCCGAGGAGCGCAGAATCGCCGGCATGAGCCAGTACGTAGCGCGTCTCTACCGGCGCCCCGACTCGTCAGTAGCATTCACCACATACGTAGGGTACTACGAGAAGCAGGCGCGGGGGAAGTCAATTCACTCTCCCAAGAACTGTTTGCCAGGGGCCGGTTGGGAAATCCTTCACGCCGGCACGACGACCGTTATGGCGTCCGATGGACCGCACGTAGTCAACCGTGACATGCTCAGACTCGGGAAGTCGCAGGCAGTTGTATACTACTGGTACCAGGGGCGCGGGCGCGTGGTGGCGAGCGAGTACAGAGTAAAATGGAACCTGCTCAAGGACGCTGCGTTCAAGGGGCACACCGAAGAGGCGTTGGTGAGACTGGTGATACCTTTGGACGCTGCTGACAGCACGGAGGCGCTCGCCGACCAGATGGGAATGAAAATCGCTCCGACTCTGATTAAAGATGTAAGATCTGTACTGCCTGCCGATGCGTCAACGCCCGGCCTCGCCGGCGCGGCGGGCGTTCGCTCGCATTACGGACAGCGATTTTCTGCGACCGAGTCCTGATCAGTACGGCCGAAGAATTGATTCGATCGCACGCGTAAGCAGAAGCCCCATCGTATGTGCAGCACTTCGATTCGTTTCGTGCGAACCGGACTTTTGCTAAAATTGATGTCCAGCGGTGAACGGCGAAGCAGACATTGTCAAGTGCCTATTAGAACAGTGACCAGTGGATGCCGAACTTGGTGAGGCCGCTGCCATGTGACAGTTTGACTCCATTGGCGACACGAAGCGCGATGCTATGCACTCGCTAGTCGTTATCTCGAATCTTGGTATCAACTTACAATTTTCCACTGTATTCAGAGCTGCCACCATCGTAACTCGTTCATGCCATGGCCTCGGGCAAGATGGAGACATCCGTGTTCGTAGAAAATTCGCCCATGAACCATCCGTTCTGCGCACGCATGGACGCCCCGACCGCAGTGTGGCGAATTCCTTCATGAGCCAAGTACATCAGGTTTATGGACAAGGAGCGCGTTGCGTCGACTACTATTTCGCCGCCATTGCGATCGAGAGTCACACCGTCGCTCACTCTCGCGAGGCGTGGCGGAACCTCTGCGGGGCGTTGGTAAGCTGGCGTTGCCTGTCGGTTTCAAATCGGAGCTAACGGGTGGTCACGATGAAATCCAGTGCGGAGCGTTAGATTATTTCTGCTTTGGCTCGCACGACCGTCGCGGTTGGCTGGGTAGGTAGATGGATGCCGGCTGTGTCGTTTCCCATGCGGTGCATGCGTTCCTCACACCCGTTTTTAGCGGATGTTACCGACACTTTAGAAGATGTGTCGCCAGATGTGCGTCGCAGTCCACAATCTACGGTACGTAATTCCGTGTTTAGCCTTTTGAAGCAGGCCGTGTTCCGTGCGGCGCGTGACACCGGCACCTTCAAACTTGTTGCCGCGAGCAGCTGGCGTCGCCACCGGCTGCTGATTCTGTGTTACCATGGTACATCACTGGACGATGAGCACGAATGGGACGGAGCGCTTTACATGGCGCCGGAGCGTTTACGAGAACGTTGCGAAACTTTGAGGCGCGGTGGCTATGCGGTTCTCCCACTCGATGAAGGACTTCGCCGGATGTACGATGGTACGCTTCCACCGCGTGCCGTGTCGCTCACATTCGATGATGGAACCTATGACTTTTTCGCGCGTGCCGTGCCGATTTTGCGCGATTTCGGATTCTCTGCCACGGTATATGTACCGACATACTACACGCGATTCCAACGACCGGTTTTCGACCCGATGGTTTCGTATTTGGCTTGGAAGGGACGGGATCGCATGGTCTGTGACGCGTCCGGCCTCGCCACCGGCAGTGAGCCGCTCAAGATCGCTTCTCCAGAAGAGCGGGCGATCACCGCCATCCGAATCTCAGCTGCAGCTAGGGACGGACGGCTCGGCGCTCTGGCGAAAGACAATCTTCTGCGGTCTTTCGCCGAACGGATTGGCGTTGACTACGACTCGCTGCTCGCTCGGCGCATCCTGCATCTAATGACACACGAGGAGTTGGCCACACTACCTCGCGCGCTCATCGACGTGCAACTACACTCACACCGTCACCGGTCTCCTCTAGATGAGACACTCTTCACCCGCGAGCTAATCGACAACAGGCGCGAACTATCAGCGGCACTAGGCAGGCTGACCGTCCTTCGTCACTTCTGCTATCCCAGCGGAAAACACGTCCCGGCTTTCCTGCCTTGGTTGCGTGCAGCTGGAATCGAGTCGGCAACGACTTGTGAGCCCGGGCTCGCGCGGCGAGCTCACGACCCACTCCTTTTGCCGCGCTTCGTAGATGGGATGGGGCAGAGTTCGTTGACCTTTGAGGCGTGGGCAAGCGGTTTCGCGGAACTGCTTCCGCGTCGTACTCGCGCTCCAGCTGTGATCGCGTGAAGGATTCTCGTAGCGGTTCACGCGATCAGGCTACTGCGTGAGCGCGCCTCGCGGTGTCGTGTTCGGCACGGATATGTTCATACCCAGCAATAGATAGAATGAAAGTACTCATCGTCAGCCAATCATATCCGCCCTTTCCGCAGGTCGGCGGCTTTAGGGCAAAAAAAGTTGCCGAAATGTTCCAAAGCCGCGGGCATGTCGTCACCGTCATCACCGAGCGACTTGACGGTGAACAGGAAGACGTACGAGTCAGGGAGGAGCGACTGCTTGTGCGCACGGTTCACGCGGGTCCTCCTTACCGCCTTCGTCTGGTCGCGCTTCGGAATCGCCTTCAAGGTCGCTCGGTCGTGCTTTCCACATGGGACGGAGCGGGTAGCGAGCTAATTAATTCCGACAAAGACGTATCGGCTGGTTTTCTACAGCGAAGGATGCGCGCCGTCGGACGCTTCGCAATAGCGTTGCTCCGCCTTCCCGACGATCAGCAACAGTTCGTGCGCCCCGCATTTCGAGTGGGTCGGGAGGTAGCGCGCGCAGGCGTCGATCTCGTGTATACGACGGCGCCCGCCTTCTCGACGCACTTCGTGGGCATGCTACTCCGCCGCCGAGGAGTCCGTTGGGTTGCCGAGTTCCGAGATCCATGGACGTCTGAGCGCAAAGTTGACGAGGCCGAGACTCCTCTCTTTCTTCGGCTCAATCGATGGATGGAGCGCCAATGTCTTTTGCGCGCGGATACAGTAGTTGCGGTCACCGAATCCGTCGGCCGTCAACTCTCCGCGAAGCTTCCGCCCAATCAACGCCACAAGGTTATCGTCGCTATGAATGGGATTGACGAGATTCATCCCCGGCGCGCGTCACGAGCGAGACCCTACCGAATTATCTATACCGGCTCTTTCTACCATGACCGTGATCCCAGCGCTTTCCTCCACGCTCTCGCTGGCTGGATGCACGACAAGTCGCTTGATGCGGAGGACGTGCAGGTGGACTTCGCGGGACGCTGCCGACACTATGCTAATGTATCCATCGAACGCATTGTCCGGGATCTCAACCTGTGTGATATAGTACGATTTCACGACTGGCTATCCCCCGCGGCGGTGCAGGAGTTGCTAAGTCGAGCCGACTTGTTCCTGCTGCTGGCACGCTCGCAGCCTGCACAGGTACCAAACAAACTATTCGAGTATCTCGGCTCCCGGACACCGATCCTGGCAGTTGTGGACAAGAACGGCGAGTCCGCCACGATACTGAATGCAGTCGGCGGACAATTCGTACTTGCAACGCCGGAAGGAGAACCAGTGACGGCTGGTATGGTACGCGAAGCTCTTGAGCTTGCGTATGACCAGCGTGGCCTTCCGATGACGACTGATGAGTCCGCACTGGAGAACCTGCTTACGGAACGACAGTTCAGTCACCTCGCTTCTGCGTTGGGCGTCTAATTTGATGACTCATAGCCGTGTAGTGTCGCAGGGCACGACGGCGACTTCTCACATCCGCGTTCTTTTAGTTGGGCCATCCCTCGATATCGTCGGGGGACAATCGGTGCAGCTTGCACGGCTACTCGATCACTTTCAACACACGTATGGTGTGGAAGTCGATTTTCTTCCTGTGAACCCGAGGCTGCCGGGGCCGCTGAGGTACCTCCAGCGCGTTAAGTACGTCCGTACGATGGCGACTTCGGTAGCTTACATTGCGCAGCTTCTATGCCGAGTACATCGCTACGACGTCGTTCACGCGTTCTCGGCGTCTTATTATTCATATTTGCTCGCACCGCTCCCCGCTCTCGCTGTTGGGAAGCTGTTTAAGAAGCGCACACTGCTAAACTATCACAGTGGAGAGGCCGACGACCATCTGGCAAACTGGCGCTCGGCCGTACCAACGATGCGTCGGATCGCGGATTCGATCGTAGTCCCGTCAGAATATCTCGTGACCGTATTCCGTCGCTACGGATTAACTGCGAGCGCGATTTTCAACTTCGTCGATATTGATTTACTGCCGTATCGCGAGCGAGACTCTCTGCAACCGCTTTTTTTCAGCAATCGAAATCTCGAATCATTGTACAATGTGCGTTGTACGCTCAATGCCTTTGCTGTGATTCAGAAGGACTTACCCGATGCACGACTCGTCGTCGCCGGTGACGGCGAAGAACGCGCCGCGCTAGAGGCGCACGCGCGCTCTCTTGGACTGCAGAATGTCACATTCGTCGGTCGAGTCCTTCCAGAACTCATGGGGAAGTTCTATGATGAAGCCGACGTGTATCTCAACAGCTCCGATATAGATAACATGCCGCTCTCAATCATCGAGGCGTACGCGGCTGGACTTCCTGTGGCCAGTACCGACGCTGGCGGTATTCCATATATTCTCCGCGATGAGGAGACGGGCTTGATGGTGCCACGTGGCGACGCGGCTGGACTGGCTGCCGCAGCACTCCGCCTTCTTCGGGAGCCGGGTCTTGCTCGACGGCTATCCACACAAGCGAGGGCAGAGTGCCTCCGCCTCTACGTGTGGCCCGCTGTCGAGCCACAATGGCTGGCGCTCTATTCCGAGCTCGTGCACGGGCAGGCGCAAGCCGCCGTATGAGGATTCCGGGCATCCCGCTCGGACGGTTGCGCGGGCGCAGTCCTGCCGAGTTTCAGGACCGGATCCGCCAGGCGGTGGGTTCATTTGCAGAGCGATCCGGATTTGGGCCGCTTCTGGGCCTGACAACGCTTTCACTGTCGCGCATACTGGCGCCAGGCCAGCCTGAGGATCCGGACGCGCTGCTGCGACACGCACGTGCTCGTTCCCGACCAAGATTGATTCCCGGAATTGACCGAGCGGAAGCGACCGCAGCTACGCTCCAAGTTTGCTGCCCCGAAGCCGCCGCTGATGTGCTCTCTCGCGCAGACCGAATTTCGAGCGGTCGCTTCGATCTGATGGGTTACAGGGATCTGTCATTCGGATCGCCGATCGACTGGCAGCTGGATCCCCTACTCCACCTCCGAGCGCCGCTCGCTCACTGGAGCCGCGTGCCGTACCTGGACGCAAGCGTCGTCGGCGACCACAAGGTTGTCTGGGAACTCAATCGCCACCAATGGATGATTACGCTGGGGCAGGCGTACGCCCTCACCGGCGACGAGCGATGGGCCCGGAACATCGTGCGACACATGGAAGAATGGCTTGACGCAAATCCCGCGAAGCTTGGGATCAACTGGGCCAGCAGTCTCGAAGTTTCCTTCCGCGCAATCTCCTGGCTTTGCAGTCTTCGTTTCCTACGGCCGTCGCCGTCGCTCACGCCAGCGCTTTACGCGCGCCTTCTGCAGTCGCTGCACGTTCACGGACGGCATCTGGAGACGTATCTCTCGACGTATTTCAGCCCGAACACTCATCTTACCGGCGAGGCGCTCGGCCTATTCTACCTTGGCACGATGCTGCCGGAGCTGCGCGCCGCACCCCGCTGGCAGCGGCATGGATTGTCCATTCTCCAGGAGCAACTTCCGGTTCAAGTCCATCCGGACGGTGTGTATTTCGAGCAGGCCACCCAATACCACCGGTACACAACCGAGTTTTACCTCCACCTTGTGCTGCTTGCCGAGGCGAATGATGTTCCGCTTGCGCCGCATGTGCGGCCCACGCTGGAACGACTGTTCGGACACCTCTTGTACATGAGCCGTCCGGACGGAACCATTCCTCTGTTTGGCGACGATGACGGTGGCCGGCTCATGCAGCTCGACGCGCGCACGCCCGACGACGTCCGCGCCCTCCTCGCCGCTGGCGCGGTGATGTTCGGCCGCGATGCCTTCGCGTTCGGTGCACGCGGCGACTTGGCTGGAATGGTCTGGCTAGTCGGCGCTGAAGGCCTCCAACGCTTCCAGGAGTTACTGCCGATACCGCCAGCCGAGCTTGCACGCGGCTTTGCGGACGGTGGCTATTACGTAAGTCGAAGCAGTTGGGCGCCAGACGCCGACTGGTTCGCGTTCGACTGTGGTCCGCACGGATCGATGAACGCCGGACACGCGCACGCCGACGCACTCGCCATCGAGCTCGTCGTCGCGGGCCGACCCATGTTCGTCGACGCCGGCACGTACACGTACCCCGGCCCCGAGCGCAATGGCTTCCGCTCGACCGCGGCGCATAACACGGTGACAATCGACGAGCAGTCTTCGTCGGTTCCCGCATCGGCTCCATTTCGGTGGGAAAGTATTGCGAACGTGCAGACCGACGCGTGGCACACGAGTTCGCTCGGTGCTTTCGTTGCGGGCTCGCATGATGGCTATGCCGCGCTTAGCGCACCTGCCCGTCACAGCCGCGCAATCCTGCATCTCGCTGGTGATTACTGGATAGTTCGAGATCGCATCGAGTCGAAGGGCACCCACGACGTGGCTATGCGTTTCCACTGCGCCCGAGGGCTTGATGCACGCGTAACCTCCGACACCACACCCGACTCTGCCATGGTTGACATCGTCGACCGGGCCCGGAATGGAAAACTGCTCCAGATGGCGATCTTTGGCCGCCAGGGCGAAGCGCGCGTGGAAGACGGTTGGGTGTCGCCTCAGTACGGCGCCCGTGAGAGGTCCAAAGTAGTATCGTGGCACCAGCACGGCATCGGAGCGCAGCAGGTTGTTACATTCCTACTCCCCTCTCACTCCATCGGCGAGGCCCAGGTGCAGGAGCTTTCCGATGTCCGCGGTGCCACGGCTTTTTTCGTGCCTTCGCGTGGCAGGCAGGATCTCTTACTCCTCGGAGAGGGCGGACCGGTCAGCGCTGAAGGGGTAGAAACGGATGCCGAGTGGCTCTGGCTGCGTCGCGACTCGGCGGGTCGGGTCGTTCGGTACGTTGCCGTCAACGCGAGCTACGCGCGGTCAGGCGACGATACTCTGTGGACCGGTGGCACCCGGCTGGCTTGGCGTGTTTCCGCCCAGTCGGAGCCGGAGCATATATCTACCATGGGAACTGGAGCTAGCTAGAGGATGTGTGGGATTTGTGGCATCGTCGTACCACGTGGATCGAGCCGACGGCTGGATGCGGAACTGCTGGAACGGATGCGGGATGCGATCGCGCATCGCGGGCCCGACGGTGCTGGAATCTACCTGGACGAGGGGGTCGCCCTCGGCCACCGGAGGCTTAGCATCGTCGATCTCGCTCACGGGCAGCAACCCATGGCGAGCGACGACGGCAATCTCCAGATAGTCTACAATGGCGAGGTGTACAACCATCCTGAGTTGATGGCCACACTCAGGAGTCAGGGCGTGAAGTATCGTACGCACTGTGATACCGAAACCGTGCTACGACTGTTCGAACGCCATGGCTCTGCCATGCCTGAGCAGCTTCGTGGAATGTTCGCATTCGGCATCTGGAACCGCGAGCGGCGTGAACTGTTTCTGTGCCGCGACCGGTTTGGTGTGAAACCGCTGTACTACGTGCACACCGAGGATGGCGCCTTCTACTTCGCGTCTGAGATCAAGGCGCTGCTGGCTGCGGACGCCGTGCGCCCCGCGCTGAACGTTGCTGCACTTCCGGACTTTCTGGCCAATCACGCTACGTCGGACGACCAGACGCTGTTCGCAGGCGTCCGTCGGCTTCCTCCAGGTCACACGCTCACCTGGCGTGACGGTAGGATTGAGATCCGCCGCTACTGGGATCTGCATTTCGCTCCAGCTGATCAGGCGGATCCGCGGTCCGACGCTGATCTGGTCGCGGAGTGTTCCGAGCGCTTCGAGGAAGCCGTGCGGCTTCGGCTCATGGCCGACGTCCCGCTCGGAATGTTCCTCTCCGGCGGTATCGACTCGGCGGCGATCACCGCCGCAATGAGTGGACTGGTGGACGGTCCGATCAAAACCTTTTCGGTGGCCTTCGCCGAGCGCGAAGCGAACGAGCTGTACTACGCGCGGCTGGTGGCGGAGCGTTATCGGACCGACCACTATGAGATCATCGTCACTCCGGAACAGTTCTTCGAAGCGCTGCCATCGCTCATCTGGCACGAGGACGAGCCGCTGGCACACCCGTCGAGCGTTGCGCTCAACTTCGTGTCGCGTCTTGCAGCCGAGCACGTAAAAGTGGTGCTGACGGGCGAGGGAAGCGACGAGACGATGGCCGGCTACAACCGGTATCGTGCGACGATCTTCAACACCCGTTTTGGACGGCAGTACGAACGTCTGACGCCAGACGTACTGCGCGCGGGAGTCCGCGGTGCCGTGGGGACGCTTCCCAGTCGCTCGCGAATCCGGCAGAAATTGAATCGCACCTTCCTCACCCGCTCGGCGGATCTCGACACGCTGTACTTCGACAATTTCGCGGTGTTCGGCCATGCGGCGCAACCGACGCTCTTTACGGCGGAGATGCGGGGGCGCGTGTCGGGTATCGATCCATACGCCGCGTACCACGCTGCGCTTGCGGCAACGGATGCGGACACGCTGCTGAACAAACTGCTCTACACAGACACCAAGACATATCTGCACGAGCTTCTCATGAAGCAGGATCAGATGAGCATGGCCGCGTCGATCGAGAGTCGCGTGCCTTTCCTGGACCATCCGCTTGTTGAATTCGTCGCTCGGTTGCCGGAGCGGATGAAACTGCGCGGCGTAACTACGAAATGGATTCTGCGTGAGGCGATGCGCGGTCGGCTGCCGTCCGAAATTCTCTCCCGCAAAAAAATGGGATTCCCGGTACCGGTTGGTGCATGGTTTCGCGGCCCGTATCGCCACCTGCTTGATGAGTACGTTCTCGGCGAGCGTGCGCGGGCTCGCGGCCTTTTCGATCCCGCGGCTGTACGCTCGCTCGTGGACCGCCATTGCGCCGGTGGTGAGAATCACAGCGAACGACTGTGGGCACTCGTGACGTTCGAGATGTGGCAGCGGATCTTCCTGGATGGTGAACTACCGGATACAGCTGCTCCTGCTGTAGACTTCGCGATCGCTACTGCATCCTGAGTCCAATTATCACTGTGCATATCCTCTGGATCAAGACCGAATTTCTGCACCCCGTCGACAAGGGCGGGCGCATTCGCACGTACCAGATGCTGCGTGCGTTGCGTCGCAACCATCGCGTGACGTATCTAACTCTCGACGACGGAACGGCCGCGCCTGACGCCGAAGAGCGCGCACAGGAATACGCCGACGTCGTGGTACGCGTTCCGTTTGCACCGACTAAGAAAGGTACCGTCGGATTCTACCTTGATCTGCTCCGCAACATCGCGTCTCCGCTCCCGTACGCAATCTCGCGCTACGAGTCCCCTGCGCTGCGCGAGCGAGTGAAGGCTATCTGTGACACTGAGGACGTCGACGTCGTGGTGTGTGACTTCCTGACACCGTCACTCAATGTTCCAGACGACATCGCGCCTCCAACGGTTCTCTTCCAGCACAATGTGGAGGCGATGATCTGGCAGCGCCATGCGTCGGTAGCTACGAATTTCGTCAAGCGTGCGTACATGCGTGCGCAGTGGCGCCGCATGCTCCAGCACGAACGCCACGAGTGCGCGCGTTTTGACCAGGTCATAGCTGTCTCGCCGGAGGACGCTGCCTTCTTCAGCGGCGAGTTTGGGGTTCGCGAGGTCGCTGACGTACCGACGGGTGTAGATACCGAATTCTTCAGACCGTCGGGTGCGGTGGCGCAGAATCCCTACGAGCTTGTGTTCACAGGTTCGATGGACTGGATGCCCAACGAAGACGCGATCCGCTGGTTCACTCAGGACATTTTGCCGCGGATTCGTGCGCGCGTTGCCACCGTGTCGCTTACAACCGTGGGACGCAATCCACCGTCCGCGGTCCGATCCCTTGCGGACACCGGTGCGGGTATCACCGTCACCGGCTCGGTGCCCGACGTGCGTCCCTACATCGAGCGCGCGGCCGTTTTCATCGTTCCCATACGCATAGGAGGCGGTACACGCCTCAAGATCTTCGAAGCTATGGCGATGGAACGGCCGGTTGTCTCGACAACCATCGGCGCTGAGGGGCTGCCGTTGCGCGACGGCGTGGACGTCGTCCTCGCGGATGAGCCTCAGTCGTTCGCCGATGCGGTCGCGGATCTGCTCCTCGATCCAGCGCGCGCGGCGGAGATTGGTCGTGCTGCGGCCGATGAGGTGCGCGCGGAGTACGGGTGGGAGCGCGTCGCCGCCCGATTCGCCGAAATCTGTGCCGGAGTAGTGGCACGGACGCAACATTCCATGAGGATACCGGCAGCAGCCGGTGCTATCTCCAACCAGTGAATATGACCACCAACATCAGTGTCTTCGGACTCGGCTACGTCGGCTGTGTCTCCGCAGCGTGCTTCGCCCGCGAGGGCCATCAGGTAACAGGCGTGGACGTCAGCGCCTCCAAAGTCGATATGATCAACGCCGGCCGCAGTACGATCGTCGAGGAAGGCATCGGCGAGCTCGTACGCGACATGAGCGCCAGCGGCCGGTTGCGCGCGACTACCGATTCGGCGGAGGCCGTGAGAGCGACCGATGTGTCGCTGATCTGCGTCGGAACGCCGAGTCGCTCGAATGGAAGCATCGATCTGCGGTATATAGAGCGCGTGTGCGAACAGATCGGCGAGGCACTGCGCGACAAGAACACTCATCACACGATTGTAATCCGCAGCACGGTGATGCCTGGTACGATCGACACGTGTGCGATTCCTGCACTCGAACGTACATCCGGGAAGAAACACGGCGATGGTTTCGCTGTGTGCAGCAATCCAGAGTTCCTCCGCGAAGGGACATCTATAAAGGATTTTTACGATCCACCGTTCACACTTATCGGCGCACACGACGCAAAGGACGCCGATCCTGTGCGTGCGCTGTATCAGGGCATCGACGCGCCCCTCCACGTAACCGCAGTGCGAGTCTCGGAGATGGTGAAGTATGCCTGCAACTGTTTCCACGGTGTGAAGGTCGGTTTTGCGAACGAGATTGGCAATCTCTGCAAGGGAATGGGCGTGGACAGCCATGAGGTAATGCGGCTGTTTTGCGAAGATCGCAAGCTGAACATATCGCCTGCGTATCTTCGACCAGGTTTCGCGTTCGGGGGCTCATGCCTGCCGAAAGATCTACGTGCAGCAGTGTACAAGGGGAAGGAGCTTGACATCGATACTCCTATCCTGTCAGCCGCGCTCGAAAGCAATACCAAGCAGATCGATCGCGCGTACGACATGGTGATGGCCGCAGGTAACAGACACGTTGGCGTACTTGGTCTCGCGTTCAAGTCCGGGACAGACGATTTGCGAGAATCGCCGATGGTTTCGCTTATCGAGCGCCTGATCGGCAAGGGAATGCAGCTGTCGATCTACGACAGTCATGTTTCAAGCGCCAACATTATCGGGGCGAACCGCGAGTATGTGGAGAGCGAGATCCCTCATATATGGGAGCTTATGAGTCCGACGCTCGATGAGGTGCTCTCGGTTGCAAAGACCCTTGTGATTGGCAATGGCTCACCGGAATTTCGTGCCCTCGGCGACTGTCTACGTGGCGGGCAGGTGGTCATTGACCTCGCCCGCGCTTTCGGTCCGCGCACGTCGGACGGGCGTGAATATCAAGGGATTTGCTGGTGAGCGGCTAGTGGTGACACGTGCGCTGTACCAGCTTGGCAAGTGAGCCGCCGTTTGGACCACTCGCGCGACGCCGCGATTCAGTGTGCTTCGCCTTTAACAACCAATATTCTTCGATCCATGTCCCGTTCTCGGCTAGTGCCTTCGGCGCGTTATGTCTTTCGCTCAAAGGAGTTACGGCCAGTTTCCGTACAGACCCAATTAGAAAGACAGTTCTTCAAGGAACTTCGTCTTCCGAACGGCACGTACAAGACGACGGCGCCGGGCCGCTTGGCCGCAGTAGATTCAGCCTTCCTGGATGTCGTCGTACAAGGGCGACGACTTCAATTGCTTGATGTGGCAATTTCGTCCGGCGTAACAACGCTCGATTGGCTCAACTCGCTTGCCGGAGCGGATATCGCCGCCGACATAACGGCGACGGACGTGTGTCTCTTTGCATTCTTGCGACGAACGGCTGGCGTGGACTTGCTTATAGACGGGCAGGGCTGCGTCCTTCAAGTTGCGGTCGGTAGCCGCGGTATTTGTCGTCCATACCGATCCAGCTCAAGATGGCTGCCGCGGTTGTCGGAGTTTATTTTTTTCGTGGCAGAACGTGTTATGCGGCGGCTTCCCGCCCACAGCAACGACCGTGTTCCATTGGTCAGCGCGGCAGTACACGGATCTTCTGGTATCGGACTGGTGGAGACTGACATCGCACACCCCCCCGCCGATGATTGGAGGGGTCGCTTTGACGGGATTCGCGCCGCAAATATTTTACATCGCAGCTATTTTACCGACCGAGAACTCCGGCGGTTGGTCGATAACCTGATCGAATGTCTCCGCCCGTCCGGCGTGCTCATAATCGGTCGAACGAATGACGATGGTGAGAATCACTTTTCATTGATTCGTAAAGAACCTGATGGCGAGCTTCGTCTAATTGGACGCGTTGGCGGCGGCGCAGATATCGAGAGCATCCTGTTGAGCACGGATGATAATGGGGTCTGCGCGGATTTTGGTGAAGCATGAGGCGAGGAGTTAGGCTTCAAGGATCGTCTCAAACGCGGTAGGACCCAATGGATGCCTTGACTGCCAGCCCGCTGTGCCCCGCGCCGCTGGAGCTACAGCTTGCCGACATTCGCTTTGCTGCGCCGGAATTGATTGTTACCGCTACTGCCCGTCGGCGTGTGGTCGCCTGTCCCAAGCGTGGCCACGCAAGTACTCGAGTGCATAGCAAGTATCGCCGGACGCTCGCCGATCTCCCGTGGCACGGGCTCCGAGTGCGGCTCGACGTTCACGTTCGTCGTTTCTTCTGCGACGTGCCGGGCTGCAAGCGGTGGATCTTCACCGAGCGGCTCCCAAAGACCGCGGTACCATACGCACGGCGCACTGCACGAGCCGCATCAGCGCTGGAAGCCATCGGTCTTCCTCTTGGCGGTCGCGCTGGAGCCCGGCTCGCCGCGGCGCTCGGGCTTGCCGGTGCTCCCTCGGAGATCCTCTCGATCCTATCCACCATTCATGTCGCCGCAGACGAAGGTGACGAAGCTGACCAGGGTCGTGACCGCGCTGGTGATCGCGCTGAAGCCGCCACCCCACGAGTGTTGGGTGTAGACGACTGGGCGTGGCGCAAAGGTCAGCGGTACGGCACGATCCTGGTCGATCTGGAGCGGCATCGCGTGATCGACTTGCTAACGGATCGCGCGCCAGATACGCTCGTCGCGTGGCTGTGGGCTCATCCGGGTGTCGAGTTCATCAGTCGCGACCGCGCTGGTCGTTACGCTGACGCTGCGAGGCGCGGAGCGCCCAATGCAATTCAGATCGCTGATCGATTCCATCTGCTGCGCAATCTGACCGATGCTGCGCAGCACGCTCTGGAACGACACCACACGGACGTACGCGCGCAGACCCCATTTCTATCCGTGCTTGACAAGATATCGAGAGCATCCTTGACGACCACGTGCGTGTCGGCTAACGATCCAGCGGTGCGATCCGCTTCGGAAACGTGAAGCCGCTGGTTAGGATTTTCTCAACGCGGTGGCTCGATCCGCGTGCGCATCACTCGCTATCTATCCGAGCACGGCGCCTCGATGTCGCAAAATAAGGATACAGCTCGCGGCAGCAGCTCAATGGCGCACGTCCCGACGTGCCAATCCAATGGCTCAGTGACAACGGCAGCATGTACCCACGCTTGTACACAGCGCTCGACACGATCTGCGCGGCCGAGCGACTAAACCTGGTGACGATCACCACACCGGCGGCTAGTCCGCAGTCGAACGGCATGGCGGAGGCTTTCGCGAACACGGTCCGGCGCGACTACATCGTCGGCGCTGACCTCTCATCCGCCGAGACAGTGCTCGATCAAGTACCTGGCTGGATCGCTGATTACAGCGGCGTCGCACCACATTCGGCACTCGGCTTCAGATCCCCTCGGCAGTACCGAACCGAGGTCTTGAAGGTATGTTGATTCGTTAACCCAGAGTGCCCAATGAATTGGGGCTCACGGAAGCATTACGCTGGTCTATCCTAACCACCACAAGGCAGATATGAATGCGACTTGGAAACGGCTGCGTTGCCGCTATCGGGGTTCGATCGCGACCAATCGCATGGTGTCGGAGATTGTCGCCCGATTGTTGGCTTGGCGCGCGCGCGTACGGGGCCGCAGCGAAAACGATAGACTCAGGGACCTCGCGGTTGCGTGTCGACGCACCGCTAACCCTAGACTCAGGCACACGCTGCACCGGGAGTTAAAGCCGTATTTGACCTCTGACGGTGCGCAGCTATGGCGATCTGGTCGGATTGGCTGGTCGCACGCTTTTGAAGATTTCGGGGAGGGCGGTAAAAGTCGTGCGATAGCCACGAGTCTCGTGCTCAAGGCCCCGGCCGAGGGCGGGGAAAAGGGCGTTCTTTACAGTTCGTTCGAATACAATTGGCTGAAGCTCGTCGCTAACCATGATATTAGAGCAATTTTGCGCGAGTACTATTTGGTTGGTGCAACATCGTGGTCGCCCGCTGATTACGCGGTGTTCGGGAATTTGGCGGGCCTTAGCGACGATCCCATTTTCATGGGGATTTCCAATATCGCCGATACTGAGGCATATCGAGTTATGAGCCCGGCGATCGAGCCTGTGCCACTTATGGCATGTGACTGGACCAACCCTGCGTTCTACGCACCAAAACCGCGTTCCGAAAGAACCATTGATATTCTTATGGTCGCTAATTGGCTACCATTTAAGCGGCACTGGCTTCTCTTCCAGGCGCTCCGCAATATGCCGCGCACACTTCGTGTCGTACTCGTTGGCAGAAACGCGCCAGGACGGACCGAACGAGAAATACTTGCCGAGGCGCGGGCGTTCGGAGTACGGCAGTCATTGGAATTGATTACGAACGTCGATATTCAGAGTGTCACAGCGCTCCAGTGCGACGCGCGGGTGTCTCTCGTCTGTAGCCGACGCGAAGGCTCCTGCGTCGCTCCCGCGGAGTCACTGTTCGCGGACACGCCTATTGCGCTGATGGAAGACGCGCACGTGGGTGTGAAGGCGCACGTGAATGTGTCGACTGGAATGTTGTTAAGCTCTGCAAGAATGCCTGCCCAACTGACCGAAATGCTGGAACAAGGTGAGCGATTCGCACCACGCACATGGGCCTCGGCACATATAAGCTGCAGTCGTTCGTCAGCCCTGTTGAATCGTCAACTTCGCGAACACGCATTTCGTACGGGGCGGCCATGGACGACCGACATTGCCGAACTTTGCTGGAGGTATGTGCCTTCGTACGTGAAACCCGCAGACCGTTCGCGATTGGAACCTGCTGTGGCATCGCTTCGGTACAAGCACGGCGTGGAGCTCGTTGCGTATGACAGTGCGGCGCCCATCAGATAGGCGCCGCACTGCAAGAATGCTACGGATTGATCGCTACACCCGCAGTGGCAGTCGAGATCGCGGCAATATCAGCGCCAGAGCCGACGTATGGACTTGCTGGTGATAGCGTGAAGTTTGCGGAATTCATGTCGGTAAAGCCGATAGTGGTGAGCGAGGCGACAAGGGAGTTACCGGTCGGATATGGGTCGCCCCATTCTTGACCTACAAAAACGTTTCCGGTGACGCTATAAGAGCCGGGAGCACTGTGGCTAAGTGCGGATACCCCAGACGCCGTTCCGCTTGCTTTGATTCCGTACGTGCCGAGTGTTGCGATATTTCCGTGGAATCCGAACCCTGACATCGTCGGACCACCGAAGCTCACGAGCATCCCACCCGGCGCGTTGAAGACGGCAGTGTTGTGCGAGATCTCGACGTCTTGGAGGGCTCCGAGCATTTGGAACATCGTTCCGCTTATGTTCTCCAGCTGATTGTCTGCGATCAGAACTCTCCTTGCAGGTTGCGCTGGACCGTCGGGTGCTGCTGCAACGTTAATTCCGCTTGGGGTGTTTCGCACGATGTTGTACCGGAACGTTATGTCGGACGTCAAGGTCCAAGAAGCTCCCGTCAAGGCTGCAGATGAGGACCAAAGGATCGCAAACCCAGCCTGCGCGTCGACCCAGTTATTCTCGAACACGTTTCCTTCAATAAGTACGCGACGTGCGTGCTTGAGTTCTAAGCTATTCTTTACTTCCCACACGCCCTTCCAGGATACGGGCTTATAGAAATAGTTCCGCCGCAGCACGATGTCGGACGGGTCCAGACCTTGAATCGCGGCAGTCGCCCCGCCGAACATTACGTTCTCGCCAGCCGCCTCAAGAAAGTTGTTCTCAATCCGATAGGGTCCTGGTCCATTCCAGCCGGCGATTGCTTGACTGTCAAAATCCTTTCCGTGGCAATCACTTATATACGAGTCCACGATCGCGGTAGAACCACTGTTGAGGGCGATGCACCGCTGGAAGTTATACGTGGACGTCCCGTGGACGTATACGTGATCGAGTATGATGTCATGTGCCACTTTGTTCATCGAGTCTTGCGCACTGGAACCATCGCCAATTGTGACTAGGGAATATCCCTGCGAAGCACTCGCGCCAACGGTTATCTCTAGCCCAGTAAGGCGATAGTTATGTGCCGCGAGAGCGGTTTGAATCGCCGGGAACTGCGGATCTGCCGCCACTATCTTGGCTAGTTGGTTGGCGTCGCTGGGCCGAATGCGCGTGCCTGAACTCGGAAGCGTACCACTCGACCGAATGACCACCCACCCTGATCCAGTTTTCACTGGCAATGTATAGTTGCCAGTGTACGTCGCGCCCGCCTGAAGAATGATGACATCACCCAACGACGCACTGTTAATCGCAGCCTGCAAATCCCCGCCAGCGCTGACATTGATGAAGCGTCCTGTTCCGTTCGGCATACTCACGTCTACCGTCGCGCGCGGCAACTCCGGCGTAGTTCCCTGCACGTCGGCGGTGTCCGTAGTTGTCGGCGGCGGGACAGTGACGACAAGCGTTGGCGGTGTACTTGGCGGTGTACTTGGCGGTGTACTTGGCGGTGTACTTGGCGGTGTACTTGGCGGCGTGCTCGGGGCCGTGCTCGGGGCCGTGCTCGGGGCCGTGCTCGCGGCCGTGCTTGTACTTGGAGACGCCGCGGTTATGGTTGCAGTTCCCGGCGCGACGGCCGTCACTTTTCCGGTGCTGTCCACGGTGGCGACGCTTGGATTGGATGTCGTCCAGATCGTCATTTCGGTCGCGATTGGATCAACTACGGTGGACAACGTCGGCGACGTTACTACCGGCATGCCATCAGTAGCTCCGGTGCTCGGATCGACGTTACTCCACGCGATGATCGGTCTACCGCTGTACATGCCGCCATTCAACCGCTGTACCGACAGCATCGCGATTTTGCCGACGTCTAGCCTCATGCTTGCGACTGAAACGCTGGCTGAGGATGCGCCGCCTGGGGCTAGAAGGGATTCGCTCTGGAATCCGAAGTCGGAGCAGCCAGGGAATATGAATGCTGCGACAAGCAGGGAAGCCCACATGGGAACTCGGGTCGCCTTAACACGCATCAGAAAACTCCTCTCAAAGTACGTTCGGAAGCCCGACTGGCGTGGCGCGAATATTCATCGCGCTGTAGCCTCGTAGCTTTGCGTCGCCGGCTTTCGCCGGGTTTGCCTTTATCGCGTCCCTCTGGATGAGGAGCGGCCGATCAAGTTACAGATTTCAATATATTGACGACACCGGGATGCGGAAGTCACCGATCCGTGAAATCGTCATTAAGGCGCAATCGGCGGGTATCGCGCCTACGCCGGCTGCAAGCTGGTGGCACGAAGAGGTTGCGCCAGTTCTCCGCGCGCGAATGACGTCAGCCCGAGGTCGAGAACGACCACCCGCCACAACAGCTGGCTATGGTCGCGCCTTCCAATGCGGTGGTCACGAATGAGCCGGAGCGCGCTTTCAGGGCCCACGCAGGCACATACCCGTCTGCCGGGGCTGGCCAGCGTATCTCGTCGATGGGAGAGATCACCCCGGAACCACTTGCCGAGTGACACGGCGAATCCCCGTTTCGGATGCTCGGGGACGCAATCAGGCACGAGCCCCTTGATGCCTTCGCGCAGTATCCGTTTCCCCGCGCGGTCGCGTCGTTTCAGGCGACCCGGCAGTCCAACGGCGAATTCCACGAGTGGATGATCCAGCTACGGAACACGAGCCTCCGGCGAAACGCTCATATCTTGCGCGGTCCGCACTGGTAAGGCCATGCCCAGGCACGGAGGTCGCGACACCCACCAGCGCATTACGAGCGTCGTGTGCTCGTCCGCGCGAAAACTTGTTTCGATGGGATCGCCGCACCGCATCCCGGCACACGTAGTGATAGCGGCGCCGCGCCATCACCAGTACTCTTCAGCCAGCGCGTGCAACCAGTAATGGCGCACATCAAGACGGCAACTTGCGCAGCAACACCCGATTCGTACGTGCGACGGAGCGCGACCGTCCTCTCAATACTCGCGTTCGAGGTGGCAAGTCGGCTTTCAGCACCTGCGTTGCGGAGTAAATGACGGTGATGTAGAGGTAGATTAAAACCACCGAATCGTATGACCCCCAGATACCGGCGACGAAGTACGCCAACAGGCCGGTCTCCATAAAAAAAATCTGTGTGGCACGCGCGGGGTGCGCCGGCTTCGCCCGGCGTCGCGTTAGCTCGGCGTCGTAAACTGTCACACCGATTATCGTGAAGAACAGAAAGAACCCAACAACGCCGGTTTCGGCTAAGACGCTGAGGTATGTGCTATGCGCATCGCGAGGGCCACGTGCGATGCGGTTGAACACCGGCCGCTGCGAGTACACGTAGTGCGCATCCGGATAGGCTCCAAGTCCCACACCGGTGATTGGGTGCTCGGCGAAGATCGTCCGCGCCACCCGCCAGATTTCTATGCGCTGCCGCGCGGAGCCCTCATCTTGCGCGGTGGCGGCAGATTGAGCGTTGGTAACCTTGGAGATTGTTCCGAGCCTTTGCCACACCGAGGACGGAGCAAAGAGGCTAATTACTACCGTCGCTGCGCCGGCGATCAGGAGAAATTTCACGCGGCTTTTCTTTTGTCCCTTTAGAACCACTAGCGCGAAAACGACAAGGGCGATAAATACCGCGCGTGACTGGGTGAGCAGGATGACGAACGGCAGGATCACCGCTCCCGCGATCGCGCAGTAACGGACCCAATGCGCACTCTCACTGGCCAGCATTCCTAAGGCAAAAGAAAGGGGAAGCAGGCAGAGTGCACCAAGATCATTGGGATTGGAATATATGTAGTTCCACGCGGCGCGGCCTTGCACGTTTCCATGGTAGATGAAATACGAGAACAACGCACCGCGCACCGGATAGAACGCGAAGAATCCGAGGAATGCGAGCATGAAGAAACGCAGCCTCGCCCTGCTCGTTAGTACGTTCACTGCGACGAACATTATGGCGCAGATCTTTGCGAGTTCGATGATTTGCGACCAGACCACGTCGGGATACTGTGTGCCTCCCCATCCAACGAACGCCCAGCCGAGGAAGGCGATTGCCCAAATCACCGGCGGAGGCAGCCGGATAGGGCGGCGCTCCATGGGGAGCAGTATGAGCGCTGCTGCCATGGCCTCTGTACCAATCTGAACGCGGTACGTTGTTGTAACGAAAACGTAAATCAGAAACGCGACGTACGATGGGCTCCAGTCGACGCCCCAAAGTTGCGACTTGCTACGCTTGCGGATCCGCTGCGTACGCGCTGACGTAGCGATGTTGCTTCCGTCGCCTGCTTGGCGAACTTGCCGGGCCGTCACTGTTCGCGACCTTCCAGCAACTGCAGGTACATATGCTCCAGCGAAGAAACAACGATTGATGCATCAAATACTTCCAGTGCGCGGCGCTCGCCCGCTCGGCCGAACGCGACTCTGGTGCCCGCGCTCTCTGTGAGACGAAACAATGCCTTTGCGAGCGCATCCGGCTCCCCCGACGGGACCAGCAGACCTGTTTGTTCCTCTACCACAGCATCAACACTTCCACCGACGGCGGTGGCGACAACAGGATTGCCTGCTGCCATCGCTTCTACCAGAGAGTTCGGGAATCCCTCACTCAGTGATGACAACACCGAGATGTCGAGCCCGCGATGAAGATTGGTTCGCGTATGCTGTTCGCCCGTAAAATGCACGCACGTACTCAAGCCGAGCTCATTCACCAGCGCTTCCGCCGTTGGCCGTGTTTGCCCGTCTCCCATGAGTACAAGGTATGTATGTGGCTGCTGTGCGTGGAGGATCGCAAATGCTCGTATCAGCCCAGCGTGGTCTTTTATCGGATCGAAGCGCGCAACGCAACCAATGACGACTGCGTCATCAGGCGCATTCCATCCCGCACGAAGTCGCTGTCGTTCCTCATCGTCCGGTGCCCCAAACGCATGGGGCTCAACAAAATTGGTGATCGTCCATACTTTTCCCTTCGCGGCGGCGGCCTCGGAGATGACTTGCGTGGCGACTGAGTTGCTGTTTGCCAGCACGGCGGTCGACCTCGCGACGGCGAATCGACTTCCAAACTTTAGCTTCCAGTTCGGGAGCGAGTTCCACCATCGCCGGCTCGTGATAAGGACCGGAATGCCGCCCATGCGCGTCCAAACAGCCGAAAAAATATTGCTGTACACGTCGTGAGCGTGTACGATGTCGATGCGCTCGCGACGCAGCATGCTCACAAACTTACGCCCACTTCGCACCATGCTTGACCCGTAAAAGCTGTGGATCGGCATGTTCTCAACCGGCACGCCCATCGCCCGGTACCGTTCCGTCAACGGGCCGTCCTCGCCGAGACAGACAACGCGCAAGTCAAAACGCTCCCGGTCCAGTCGCTCAGCGGTGCGGACAGCATTCAGCTCCGTCCCGCCCAACCGCATGTTGTCGATGACGAATACCACTTTGATGCGACCGGTTTGGCCGTCAAGCTTTCGTTTCTCGCGATTCTGCAGGGGTGCGTCGGTCTTGATTGTAGGTCTAATGGCGGGCGCCATCTCGGAGAGTGAAGTGATCCTTAATACCTTTGCTGAGCATTAAGCGGAGCATACCACGGGTGGCGATTCAGCGTCACCCTGACTTGCAAAGTCTCGACCAATACCCGTCCTTTTATAGTGTCTGGATCATTGTACACCTGCGTAGGCCCTTTGTCCGCCGCAGCTGTCAAGGCGAGCGGCTTACCAGCATCCGAGTGTAGTCGAATTGGCACGTTGTCGATATTCTAACTATCTAACATCCCGATCTGCGCGGGAATGAAACATGCCCTGCGCCTCCGTATTCTCCAGATCCCCATTTTCCATGCCCGAAAAACCATTTCCCCCGCGATATACACAGGTCCGTGACCAATTGAAGGCTAACCCACGGGTCTGGCTGGTGACCGGGGCGGCCGGCTTTATCGGCTCAAATCTCGTCCAGGAGCTGCTTGGTCTCGGCCAGACGGTCGTCGGCCTCGACAACTTTGCGACGGGATACCAGGCCAACCTCGACGACGCTGTAGCCGGAAGCGATGGGTCTGGCGGGTCGTTCCGCTTCATCGAAGGCGACATTCGCGACATCGATGCCTGTCACAGGGCGTGCGATGGCGTGGATCTGGTGCTTCACCAGGCGGCGCTGGCGTCCGTTCCGCGGTCGATAGCCGATCCGCTGAGCAGCAGCCAGGTAAACGTCGAGGGCTTCCTCGACGTGCTCGTCGCCGCGCGCGATGCAGGAGCCAAGCGAGTGGTATATGCATCGTCCAGCTCGGTGTATGGTGATGCGAAGACTATTCCGCAGGTCGAGGAGAACACAGGTCGTGTGCTGTCGCCGTACGCCGCCACCAAGGCAACCAACGAGCTATACGCCGCTGTGTTCCAGAAGACCTACGGAGTGGAGACTGTTGGTCTCCGCTATTTCAATGTGTTTGGCCGCCGGCAGGACCCGAACGGTGCATATTCGGCGGTGATCCCGCGCTGGGTCGCGAAACTTCTCGCCGATTCTCCCTGTGAGATCTTCGGCGACGGAGAGACCAGCCGCGATTTCTGCTATGTAGCGAACGCGGTACAGGCGAATATTCTTGCTGCCACGGCTGATGATCCAGCTGCCACCGGTGGAGCATACAACGTGGCGTGCGGCCAGGAGACGTCGCTGAACGACCTCTTCAGGATGATTCGCGACGGACTTGTGCAATATCAATCGTCCGTGGCGGGAGCTGAGGTGAGTCACTCACCAGCGCGCCAAGGCGACATCCGTCGCTCACTGGCCGACATCAGCAAGGGCCGTCGGTTACTTGGCTATGAGCCGAGCCATCGTGTAGCGGACGGGCTGGCCAACGCGCTGGAGTGGTACGCGACGCAAAGCGCGGTAGGCCGGTAGAGATCCTTAGCCGCGTAGCGCAAACTGCTGGTCTAGTCCGCCTGCGCCGCGCGAGGGGGTGTGTCTACCGGCGACAACGGCGACGAATCGCCGGTCTTGGCGATTTCGGACGTCTGTGTGACACCATGCTTTTCGAGGAGCCGATACAAGGTCGTCCTGTCGATCCCGGCCAGTCTCGCTGCTTTCGACATGTTCCGTTCGGAACGCGCTACCAGCGTGGCCAGGTACTCCTTCTCGAAATGGGCCAACACCGCTTCCTTGGCGGGGTGGTATGCCTTGGACATTACGTGCGCTGGCCAGCCATGCATTGCACCGTTGTCGAGTGCTGCGTTGCTGCGAACCGGCAGGTCGTCGGCCTGGATCACGGAGCCCGCGTCGGCGAGCACCGCCAGATGCTCCATCAGATTCTGTAACTCGCGCACATTTCCGGGCCACGCAAGCGAAGTGAGAAGGTCGATTGCTGACGGCGAAAGCGATGGACAAGCTCCGTCCGTGACCCGGTGTCTCTGCCAGTACTGGCACAGGAAGTGGCTCGCGAGCAATGGTATATCCTCAACGCGGTCGCGAAGCGGTGGAAGCTCGAGCGGAACGACGCGCAGGCGGTAAAACAGGTCGTCTCTGAGCAAGTGCGTCCGCACCGCCTCGTTCGGATCTCGATTCGTCGCCGAGATGAATCGTACGTCCACCGTGGCGTCTTCCTGTTCGCTGCCGACGCGTCGGACCACGCCGTCCTGAATCACGCGTAGCAGCTTTGCCTGAAGCGCGAGTGGCATTTCGGTCAATTCGTCCAGAAAGAGCGACCCATTGTGCGCCATTTCGAGCAGGCCAGCCTTGTCGCGGTCTGCGCCAGTGAACGAGCCCTTTTTGTGCCCGAACATCTCGGACTCCAGCAACTGGGCTGGGAGAGCTGCGCAGTTGATCGCGACGAATCTCTTGCCGCTACGTCGGCTTTGCTTGTGGATGAGTTGAGCGATTCCTTCCTTGCCCGTGCCGCTCTCGCCGCTGATCATCACCGATGCGTTGGTCTTCGCCACCTTTCGCGCAAGCTCGACGGCTCGCAGGAAGGCCGGAGATATGCCGATCAGCGCGGACATTCCGTCCGGCGGCACGGCGGTTGCGATGTCCTGCCTTTTTACGGTGTTGCCTCGCCCCTCCAACACCCGGTGCGCGGCTCGCCCGACAACCAACTGAAGCTGTTCGGCGGTAAAGGGCATTGCGAGGTATTCCCAGGCACCGGCTTGCAATGCGCGGATGTTCGTCTCAACACTGGGGTTACCGGTCATGAGAATGACGAGGGAATCGTGGTGCGCCTCACGGGCCGCTTCCAGGATCTTCATCCCCGATACACCGCTCATAAAGAGATTGACGAGGACTATGTCGTACTTGCGTTTTTGGAGTAGCTTGAGGGCTTCATCGCCCCGTGCAGTCCCGGCCACCGAATACCCGTCTCCACGGAGGACGGCTACGCAACCCTCCCTGAGCGAGTCATCGCATTCGACGACAAGTAGCCGGAGGCTGGCGCGCGCGTCTGTCGAAACGACGTCGGGCTCGGCGCTTCCCTGACCGATCAAGCTATCAGACATGAAAGCCGACCCTGGAAAACGCATGTTCTTAGGGAATTGCAAAAGAATTGGGACGGTAGTGATGCACGCGTGCTACAGTCTGTGTGCGCTTTCAAATATCACTCGCTTGCTGGTCCGCACAAGGGAAAATTCGCCGTTTGTCGAGAACCCTCTGGTGCCGATACTGAATGCAGGTTCGCCTACCGTTGGATTGCCGCAACGCTTTTCCGGCCACACAACTACCCATATCTTTCGGCAGCATAGATGAAAAACTCAATCGTACCCACGAGTCCGTACCGGGAACCCGAACCGGGACTTCCGGTCCCAACGGACATCGCGCCACTGGACCTCACGCCGCTGCCACCTGCGGAAGAAGATTCCAGTGGGGCGAGCGCTGCGAAGCTCCGGCGCTATTGGGCGGCGATAAAGCGGTTCAGGTGGCTGATTTCTGCGCTGGTTGCAATCGGTACAATCGCCGGAGTCGTGGCGACTCGCTACATAGACCCGGTATATCAAGCTCGCGGGGCGCTCTGGATCACGGACGTCGGCACGAGCAATGATGGCACTTACAGACCCCCGGAACTTCTGCCCAACGGTTCCTGGGTGCAGCTCATTCGCAGCTTCGCCGTTGTGGACAAGGTGGTCTCGGACCAGCGCCTATGGGTGAAAGGGAAGACTTGGAGAGATTCGGTTGCGCTGGCGGGAATCGCGCCGACCCCACGTACTGTCCCCGGGGAGTACACGTTTTCAGTCGACTCTGTGAGGGGCACTTACTCGCTCGCGGAAGCGAAGGCAGGAGTGGTGGGCCACGGTCAGATCGGAGATTCGGTGGGGCGGCAAGTTGGATTTGCCTGGGTGCCTACTGCCGCATCTCTGCAGGGTAATCAGCAGGTAAAGTTCACCGTTACGCAGCCGCGGTCAGTGGGCGTCGATCTCATAAAGCGCCTGGACGTCGCAATGGACCTGCAAAGCAATTTTCTGACGCTGACTCTTACCGGCGCGGACAAGTGGCAAACGGCTGGCCTCCTGAACGTCTGGATGCAGCAGTTCGTGGCTACCGCGGCAGAACTTCGCACGCGGAGTCTTGCCACGCAGGCCAGCATTCTGGAAACTCAGAGGGGATCGGCAGAGTCGGACCTGCGCGCCAAGGAGCTGGCTCTGGAAGCTTTTCGCACCAGGGCAATAACAAAACCTTCGGAGCAGACCGTATCGGCGACCGCTACCGCGATGGGGATCGCCGCACCTCCGCAAGACCTCAGCAGCAACTATTTCAGGAGTCAGAGCGACTACGAAACCGTCAAGCGCAGCATCGCGTCGCTACAAGCATTGATTCCATCCGCGCGCGCGGGCAACTTTTCTCCGGACGTGCTGGCATCACTACCCGCAATCCAGAGCGCGCCCATGCTCAGTTCGGCGCTCAAGGATGTCGTGGATAAGGAAACTCAGCTTCGCACTCTCAAGCAGAGCTTCACGGATTCGGCGCCCGTTGTGAAGAATCTCGCCCAAGCTGTTCACGCTCTCAAAACGCAGACGATACCTGATCTGATGAATACACAGGTGGACCTGCTTACCAGAACAGCAAACCGCATTGCAGGTGACATCAGCGCCGATTCGGCCGAGCTTCAAGGGATACCAGCACGGACCACCGAGGAGCAGCGTCTCCGGCGGGATCTCGCAACTGCAGACGCACTCTATTCCAACGTCGAAAACAAGTATGAGACTGCTCGACTTGGCGCAGAAAGTACGGTACCCGACGTCACGATTCTCGATCCCGCGCTCCCATCGGCAAGCGCGCAGGGCAACACCAAAGCGGCATTGGTGGGCGGCGGTTTTCTGGGGGCCTTGGGCCTTGGTATCGTGATCGCGCTGTTGTTCGACATGTTGGACCATCGGTTCCGGTATCCGGAGCAGATCCCCGACGAACTCGGGCTCGACGTCGTCGGCGCGGTTCCAACCGTTCCGAAGCCCGGCGAGGCGGAAAAGGATCCCGATGCTGTGCTGCAGAGCGTGGAGGCTTTCCGCAGCTTGCGAATGAACCTGCACCACATGTTTGACGCACCGCCCGTGATGCTTACGATATCGAGCCCCGGTGTCGGTGACGGCAAGTCCATGATCAGCGCGAACCTCGCGCTTTCATTCGCCGAGGCTGGCTTCAGGACTTTGCTGATCGACGGAGATATTCGGCGCGGAAAGTTACATTCGATTTTCGGGATCGAGCGTCGACCGGGTCTGCTGGATTATCTGTGCGGGGATGCCGACGCGGCGCATGTACTGCGCGAGGTGCCAGTGCATGGGTCGCTCACGCTGATTCCATGTGGCACACGCAAGCACCGCGGTCCAGAGTTGCTCACCTCGGCGCGAATGCCGGCGCTTCTCAATCTCGTTCGCCCCAAGTTCGACGTCATCATCGTCGATAGCGCGCCACTTGCGGCTGGCGTGGACGCATATGCGCTCAGCGTTGCCACCCGCAATCTCTTGCTGGTGATGCGCACGGGTCACACAGATCGACGAGTCGCGAAGGCCAAATTGAAGCTTGTCGAGAGACTTCCAATCCGCGTGCTCGGTGCTGTTGTGAACGCGGTCTCCGCCGCTGACGTGTACGCAGAGTACTCATATCTCTATGGCTATGGACCGGATAGCGAGAGTGATGAGTTGAAAGACGAAACCGAAGCGCTCGCACCGGGTGCGGCAGACAAGTAATCCGACAAGTACGCCGAATTAAGTTCCATGTTGTTGCGTTGCTGCAACAGCCTGTCGCAATGATATGGTTCGAGAAAGTCGGACTGAAGAGGCCAACTCGTTGTTTCACAAGTACTTAGTGTAGTAACGACGTTCAACGACTCCCTGGCACAATCACTGCTTTACACGAGGGCATTAGATGAAGAGTTTCTCAAGAGGTGTGAGGCGGCTGAGTGGAATCGCGGCGTTTTTGTGCCTCGGTTCAGTCGTTCCAGGCATAATACAGTCGCAGGAACCGCAGCCGGACGAGTTTCACGTCGGCGATCGAATTGCTCTTACGGTTGAGGGCCAGCAATTGATCAGCGATACGGTCGTCGTCAGGGATGGGCTGGTGTTGCGTCAGGTACTTCCCGGGTTGGCAGATATCCCGCTCGCTGGGGTCAAGCGGGCTGACATCCAGAAGTATCTCACACAGCAGCTTGGCAAGTTCATTCGCGATCCGGTCGTTCATGCGACGCCGCTGATCCGAATCGCTGTGCTTGGGCAGGTCGGCCGGCCGGGCTATTATACCCTGCCGAGCGATGTGTTGCTGAGCGATGTGATCATGAGGGCGGGTGGACCATCGGGAAATGCAGATCTGGCTCGTACTGTTCTAAAACGTGGGAGCGAGGAAGTTGCATCAAGAGAAGAAGTCTCCAGCGCACTCTCGTCGGGAATGACCCTGGACCAGTTGCGTGTTGCTCCAGGCGACGAGCTCGTAGTCGGGGAGAAACCGTCATCTTCGTTCGATACGATATTGAAAGTGCTGGGGGTTGCCGTACCGCTAGCGACTCTCTTGCTTTACTTTAGCACGCGACGTTAATTCGACAGGCGCGCACCTTTTTTCCGCGAGTTATCGCAAGCATGGAACTGAATATCCACGATGATGTTGGCGGCACTGGCGAGCATGCCGGATCCGCGCTGAAATTTTCCGGTCGCGCTGACCGGTGGTCGGCGCCGCTGCAGCGGAGCGTGCTTTCTGAGACGGTCCTTGATTGCGAGGTTCCGTTGCCCGGCATGAGCAGTGCAGAGTTGTTCCGGCTCATGGCGACAGGATTCGCCGATCCGTGTGTCTCACATCAGCCAGAAGAAGATCTCGCCGCGCCGCTAATCCTTCGCGTTGCGAGCGGCCGTTCTGAGTCCATCAACCGAGTTGTCAACGTTGTCATAGCGATGTTGTCACTCGTATTCCTTGCGCCGGTCATGGCGCTGGTGGCACTCGCAGTCAAGCTGACATCGCGCGGGCCGGTGTTTTATGTGCAGACTCGCGTGGGTTGGGACAGACGGCGCCGTGCAGGCAGCACGGATGTCGAGCGTCGGCGGAGTGATGCGGGTGGGCGTGCCTTCCGGATCATCAAGTTCCGCTCGATGCGGGTGGATGCAGAGGACGGAACGGGTCCAGTCTGGGCAACGCGCGGCGACCCGCGGGTAACTCGGATAGGCGACTTTTTGAGAAAGACTCGGCTCGATGAGCTGCCGCAGCTCATCAATGTCGTCCTGGGCGACATGAACATCGTTGGACCGAGGCCAGAACGGCCGAGCATTTTCGCCGAGCTGCGGGAGAATATCGAGCTGTACCCACTGCGTCAGCGCGCACGACCTGGAATTACCGGTTGGGCGCAGATCAACCGCGCGTATGATTCGTCGATTGACGACGTACGAGCCAAGGTTCAACTGGACCTGGAGTATCTGGAGCATCAGTCATTGCTTGAAGATCTTCGTATCATGGCACGCACGGTTGTGGTCATGGTGCTGAAGCGCGGTTGGTAGCAGATAAGGCGAACCAATCCCGGATTGCGGTGTCGCCGCGTATCGGCAGCAGTCTCAGTTCTACCGGTCGGTGCGCGTTAACGCTGCGTGCAGCGCTTTGACAAATCGCTGAATCTCCGAAAGCGTTCGCGCGAGATCAGCATCCGACGCTGTATTGGGATCGGCTATCTCGCGAGCTCTCCACACGCCCGAGTCGTTGATCCCGCCGAGCAAACGAACCTTCCCGCGTGCCTGGGGAAAGCTCTCCTCGATAAGCACTACATTCAAATCATCCATTGCGACGATTACGTCGGCCTGATTCACAATTTCGTTCGTTAGAATTTGTGATCTATGGAGTTCGATTGACGAGCCGAGTTCTCGTACGACGCGTTGAACGCGCTGGTCTGCAGCGCAGTCATTCCGCGCGTTCGTGCCGGCAGATGCAACGGCAATTTGAGAGTTCGCACTATTGCGGAGTTCGTCGCGGAGGAACTGCGCAGCTGCGGGACTTCGGATAAGGTTCGCGTGGCAGACAAACAGAACTGATGCAATGTTTGGAGGCAGGCGTTGTTCCTGCTCCAAGCCAGTGCGTCGTCGTAACTGTCGAACAATATACCGAAGCCCACGATATCCGCCGAGCCGTGACGCAGTGCGAATAGCGTCTCCCGCGCGCCCGGCGCTTGCGGCGACTGCGTCGGTTATCGGCGCTGCAACTTGCTGGATGGCGGGCATGGGATCGTTGAACTTCCATAACGGCACCAAGCCGAGAGTATTCCCAGCGCGATACGTAGCCGGTGGCAAAGGATGTTCGCCGCGCGATATTTCCCATGCATATCGCGGAAAGTCGATACCGAGTGAAATTGGCAACGCTATTGAATTCCAAAATCTACCAGTGACTCTGTTGATTACTGGCCCCAGATCTGGCCTGTCGTTCCTGAACTCAACCATCGCCACCCCAGTCCATTCCAGATGGCGCAGCAGACTTGCGGTGCGCTCGACCAATGCAGGATTCGGAGCTTCGGAAATGCTTTCGCTCTGGATTGCTCGGCCACGGCGTATAACGCACCGATGCTGGAAGATCGCTTGCGGCTTGCCGTCGGACATGAGCAGCGACACACACGTGACACGATCGTCGGCGACATACGAATCGACGGGACGATTCGATGTTGCGAGGCCGCACGCGTTGGCGGCAGCCAGAGTGGCGGATCTGTTGAGTATTTGTGCAACAACGTCCGGGCCCGGACACGATAGGCCACAGATCGCGGATAATGTGGTGTAGCCTTCGGCAAGAATGGCTAGGCCGGCGTCGCTTGCCGCCGCAACCCACGCAACGTTGTGCGCGTTGGCTAGAAGGCCAAGAAACGTCGCTGCTTCAGCCCGTAGGCCCGGTAGCTGGACGATGTCGGATATCGCGCGTGATCTGATTGCGAATGACTCGCCACACGGAACCGCGACGAGACATCGTATCCCGTGCTTGCTGAGCGATCTCGCAATGGGCACGACAACGTGCGATTCTTCTCCGACAATTATCGCGGTGTAGGACGTGAGCTTCACTGATGTTGCAATCTCAAACAAGCGAGCGCGGCGCACTGTTGCGCCGGACTCGCTGATTGCGCCCGGTATTGCTATATCGTTGTCGTTCCCGTTGCGCGTGGTATTAGCGGCTCTGGAGGGCTACTTGGTGTCACCTTGCGGCTTACCACTGGTTTGGGTCCGGCGAAGCCGCAGCGCCCAAGTAGAATGAGCACGATAATTGTCAGGATGTGCTTTATGAATGCGACGCTAGCTGCGACTGTAACGGTGTGCTGAAACTGCGGCTTCACTGCTGCGCGCGCCTGAAAGAAATCCAGAATAAATAGCACGTCGAGCACAGCGAGACCGATCGCCAGAACGATACAGATTCCACCAACAACCCTCTGTACTCTTCGATGGTCGGACAGAACTGCCGTGGCCATGATGATAAGAAGTCCGAGCAGAGGGACCAGCAGCGCGCTGCTCATTGTGCCGACAACACCAAACCGCCATCGGTCATCGGAGAACCGGAGTGGCAAAACGCTCATGGTGAGGTCGACGAGCGGGAGTATGACGAGTATTACGCCGAGCAGATAAGCAGCCCGGGACAAGTACTTGTTGGAGGGCATAGTACGAGTTGGTGTGAAGTGAGGGCAACATACAGCCAGACTGAGAGGGCCACAACCCTGTGCTCTGCGGTAGTGGCCATCTCCAGGGTAGTATCGGATGTTTCTTAATTTCGTTGAACTTGTGCCGACCGGAACCACTCGAACGTTTCCTTTACCCCCTCGCGAAGGCCCGTCGAAGGTCGCCACCCGAGAATAGTTTCTGCCTTGTCTGGCAGCAAACACGAACGCTTTACCTCGCCTGGTCGAGGCGGCGCGTGCTCGGTGGGAGTGGGAATCCTGGATACCTCCCCGAGCATCGCGGCGAGTTCGCTGACGCTGGTCTCGACTCCGGTACCGATGTTGAACGACCGGGAGTCGAGCGGGCCAGGGAGTGGGAGGGGTTTAGTCGCTGCGAGGTAATTAGCGTTGGCGACGTCCTCGACATAGACATAGTCGCGAGTCTGGCTACCATCGCCGAATACGGTGAGTTTGCGGCCTTCGATGACGCGTTCGCAGAAGATTGCAACCACGCCTGCTTCGCCATGTGAATCCTGGCGTGGGCCATACACATTGCCATAGCGGAGAGCGACTGTATCGAGGCCATGCACGCGTGCATAGTACCCCAGGTACAATTCGACCGAAAGCTTGGCGTTGCCGTAGGGCGATTGGGGGTCTTTGGGGAAGCTTTCGGGGGTGGGCAGGGTGTCGACGTCGCCGTAGAGGGCTCCGCCAGTGGATGAGAAGATAAAACGGGTGGATATCTTGCCGCTTTGGCGGACTGCTTCGAGGAGATTGAGTGAGCCACCAACATTGACGGCGACATCGTAGGCCGGGTCGTCGACGCTTTTGCGGACATCGATCTGGGCAGCCAGGTGGCATATGACGTCGAACGCACCGGTTCTCACCAGTGTGGCAGACGCGGTCGAGCGAATGTCGTCCTCAATAAATGCGACGCCGTCCGGCAGGTTAGCGACTTTGCCCGATGACAGATCGTCCAGCACGGTGATACGAGCACCGGTCTCGGAGAAGGCGCGGACAACGTGGGAGCCGATGAAGCCGGCGCCGCCGGTGACGAGGACGGAAGGGGTCATGATATCGAGTGTGATGGATGAGCGAAGGACGTCCTGGGAAATTGGGGCGGCGTGGAAAGTGCTGGAATCTTACTCACGACTCGCGCCGGGGACCGTAGATTATCGGCTGAAGACCGTGGGATCTGTACCCCATTCGATGGTGCATTCGGGATTGAATATGGGCAGTCCGCATAACCCGCCTAGGAGTCGGTTTTTGCCACACGCTTGTTGCTGGCGTTCAACACTTGGGATGGTCATCCGGACACAAACATCGGAATTTTCCCGGGCGGTAGCGCCGGATCAGGCTGGTGGGCTCACCGGCGACACGTGGGCTTTTTATATGGGGATATCACATTATTGATACTAGTTTGACAGTCGGTGTGCCCGGCGATCTTGCGGTAACGGTACGGGCATGGAAAGTGCTGATGGAGGTAAAGTCGCATCAAAGTCGACGGGCGCAATCGCAGCGCTGTATCAGCACCTAGGATCGCCGTCGGGCAGGTCAACTTTCATCTGGAGGGGGACGCATGAAAATTTCTCGACGGTTCGCCGTAGCGCTCGGCGCTGCTGCGGCGATCGCGGTGGTGCCAGCGGTGACGCAGGCGCAGACGTTCAACTACTTCACGACGGGTCAATTCGCCAGCAGCGATGCCTCGTGTAACGGAGTAAACGGCTCGCCCGTGAGCTGCGGTACCGGTGCAGTCTTGACATATACGGGACAAGCGATTGCTTCGAGCCCTTACTTGTCAGGTAGCAACATCGTGTTCGGTCAGTTCACCGTTGGCGGTACGGGCACATATACCCCGCCCGCGGGAGCGACATTCACGCTGTTCATCAATCAGACCGCGCCATCTACTGGAACTACGTCTGCTATTGGTTCGATCACTGGATCGTTGGCTCTGGCAGCTAGTGGCTCGGGAAGCACACTGACGTGGACTCCTACGAGCTACAGTCCCTTTACGGTCGGAGCAGTCACGTATTCCATTACGCCGGCATCCCCAGTCGGGATCGGCGCGAGCTATCCGACCAGCATCAACGGTAGCGCGATCGTCACCCCGGAGCCGTCTTCAATGGCTCTTCTTGGTACGGGCCTCATTGGCCTTGTGCCGATGATTCGCCGTAAGAAGCAGAAGTAGTCGATTTTGACGCCCGCGCTCAGGCGCCGGGACGATGAAAAAGAGGTGCATCTTCGGGTGCACCTCTTTTTTTGGGTCGCTCAAATGGTGTCGCACCAACTCCACACCCGTCGTATCGATGCATCTGTTCCGGCAGTCCAGGCAGGTACGTCCGACTAGGGTGGCGATTGAGTGGCACTGTCCCTATCGCTCCTAACGCGTTGCGACAGGTGACTTCAGCGGGACGTATTACGCGTCGGGGTCTGTCTCAAGGCTAGTTGAAATTCAGGTGGTTGCCTCGGTGTAACCGCTACGCGTTTCGCATTTGTCCGATGGCACGAGATTCGACTACCGGACTGCGCTGAGCCAGATCAACGCAACGGGTCCATCGATCGAAGTCCTTGCGTGGCCGATCGCGATTCAACGTGCCTATGACCCGGCACTAAAGAGCCGGGACTTGCCGACGGAGCGCCGCAGCGCTGGATTCGGCGCTCAAACGCTATCAGGATCTCTGGGCCATCGTATCAGTGAAGCGCTACGGCAAAGTTGGTGACTATACTGGAGGAATGGTGCAGTGGTTGCAGCAGAATTGCCGTCAGAAGGGGGAGTATCAGCGGCCACATCTTGATTATCGCATCTATCGCGTCGACCTGTGGCGCTGTACTACCGGAGCATGAATCTGCCGTTTCTGACCGACCAAAACCCTACATACTCCTTCGTTATTCCAGTTTATAACGAGGAGGAGGTCCTGCCTGAGCTGCATCGACGCGTGGTCGCGGTCATGGATACTCTGGACGGTCCGGCAGAGGCAATCCTTGTGGATGATGGAAGCCGCGATAACAGCTACCCGTTAATGCTCGAGCTGAATACGCTCGACCCGCGGTTCAAGGCGGTCCATTTTTCCCGGAACTTCGGGAAAGAAGTCGCCGTCAGCGCTGGTCTCGATCTGGCGACGGGAGAGGCGGTGGTGCTCCTCGATGCCGATTTGCAGGATCCGCCGGAACTGGTTGTCGAAATGGCCGCCCGGTGGCGCGAGGGCTACGACATTGTCTACGCAAAGCGGGACCGCCGGATCAACGAGACCTGGCTCAAGCGACAATCGTCTCGGCTGTTCTACCGGACGCTCAAGCGAATCAGCGACGTTGATGTCCCGCTCGACGTGGGAGATTTCCGCCTGGTGGATCATCGGGCATTGGATGCCTTTCGCTCCATGCGGGAGCGAAATCGCTATGTCCGAGGCATGTTCGGATGGATAGGATTCAAGCAGATCGGAGTGTCGTACGTACGGCCGGCACGGTCCGCTGGCACGACCAAATGGCCTCTTTCGAAGCTTGTCCGACTGGCCTTCGACGGAATCGTCAGCTTTTCCACCGCGCCACTCCGGATGGTGTTGCAGATCGGCTTTCTCGTGTCGATCTTTTCGTTCGTGGCGGGAATCGCGGCGATCGTCATCAAATTGTCCGGCGTCTACGCCATATCGGGCTGGGCCTCGATAACCGTGCTCATGTCATTCATCGGCGGTGTGCAGCTGACAGTGCTCGGCGTTGTAGGCGAATACGTTGGCAGGATTTACGACGAGGTCAAGCAGCGGCCATTATATCTTGTCCGGGACCTGCATGGATTTGGGGCACTGGATAATGCCCCGAACCATTTGTTTGCTCAGCTCGCGCAGCGCCGCCAAGAGGAATCAGCGGCGTTGATGAGGTCTCAGTGACGGGCGCCACGTTCCGGTTGACGACCACCCTGGGACCAGCAAATCCGGCTCGACGTAGCAGAAACAGGATAATGATCGACACCAGGTTCTTGATCAGCGCTGACGTCGTCGCAATGCCGACCGATCGCTGGAACTTCGGGGCGACTTTAGCGGCCCGCATAACGCCTTCGGGAGTGCTCCGCAATCGTGCCTCAGACCACACGCTATTCATTCGTCTTCATCTTCATTTTCGTAACACCGCGCAGGTGTTCATTTTCATACTGCTTTGCTGATCGGTGAAGGTCTCTCCGGTTCCATCTCCTGCATGACTGACCACAGGAATCCTAGGAGCTCGCGAGCCACTGCGAGGGCGGCGATTTGGGGCTGCTTTCGGTAGCTGAGATATGTGTATCGCTTGTGTAGTCGCTCCTGTGCTTTCCACGCGTGTGCGACGACGGATGCAGGTTGCTCCTGCTGGCGCGCTTTCAATTGATCGCCGATCTGCGGTCGGTACCGGTAGCTCCACGCCGCCTGTACGAGCACGTGGCGACAGTGGCTATTGCCAGCTTTCGTGATCGCGCCTCTTCTCTCGCGACGTTGAATTCAGACTTGGCGCGGGATGGTGGATGTTGCGTGGCGGCTACACAGTGTTGTCCCGAAGCATCGGAATACGCCAGCGGGAGCTCCAGGTTGTATGCGACCAACGAACTGTAAAAGTGACGGGTCGATACGTTTATCCAACCTAAGTCTTTACCCCAGAAGCAGTTGCGCGATCGTGGGACGCCGGATTGGCTTGGAGCGGTACTGCGTAATGTGTCCATGGCCCCGCGGCCCGGCGCTTGCCAAACAGTGTCACCAACGGAAACACCTTCTTACTACAGTACCTTTGCTTTTGGAGATCGTTCATGAAGAAACTTGTGGCGGCGGTTCTGATGACCATTGCTTCGGCTACGATGGCGAGCGCTCAGTCGGCTGTTGACAGCCTGAAGCTGACCGGCGCCGGGTCAGTTGTGAGCAGCGGCGTGTACGTTGGTAACTACGCCGGCGCTATCAAGGAAGCCGGCACTACCAGCTTCTCTCCATCTGTCCCGATCAACTGCGTGGATTTCTTTCACGAGGTGAACGTAGGACAGGTTTGGGCCGTTACCGATATCAACCTCGCGACAGGGGATTTTTTGGGCACGTATTACGGCAACAAGGACAATTACCAGAAGGCCGCTTATCTGACCACTCTCTACTCCAGCTTTTACAACGCACCTGTCAATGGCCTCGAAATCGCGGGAATACAGCACGCGATCTGGAATATTGTGGACGCCGGTGGCTTTGATTCTCATACGTTTACGCAGTTCACAGATCCTGAATCGGCCGAATGGACGCAGTGCGCCAACCTCGCGTTCAGCAGCAAGGGCACGACTGGCGCGTGCACGGTGGACGGCGTGGCGTATCAGTCCTTCAACTCGGTCGATTATAACAGCTTCGTGTTACTCCATCCGATCGCTGGAAGCGCGCAGGAGATGCTCACCACGACTCCTGAGCCGTCGTCGATGGCGCTGCTGGGCACCGGCTTAATTGGCTTGGTTCCACTGGTCCGTCGCCGTCGCCGGAGCTAGATCAAAGGGCTCTTAAGAAGGTTCTTCTCGATGAAACGGGTGAGCACTTGGTGCTCACCCGTTTCATCTTAATGGCATGCGCGGCATGGACATCGACCTGGAGGTTGTACGTCCTTCGGCGAGTTGGTTGCGATGACCCGAGCGCACTTTCGCGTCCTAGAACCGCTTCCCGGTCTCAGCCCAGTGGTGGACGAGCTTTTTCCAGGCCCAGCCGCCAACTCCGACCAGGACGGCGCCGGCAAGGATGTCGATTATCATATGTCGCTCCTGAAGGGTTGGGCTGATCTAAATCGTGGAAGTCAGGGATGCCGCACCGTCGCTCCTTCGCGAAAACTGCGATTGTCTCAGTCCCGTATAATATGTCAATTCCAAGTCCCGCATCGTTGCCGCCTCCATCGCGATCGAACGATTGTTCGGAGAGTCGACGGGGCGTGGGAGCAGCGGTCGCTTGCGACTTCGGGCTGAGGCGGTAGAATCATCGTGCCGACTAACCCCCAATCCGAGGAGGACCCATGACTGGATTCGATGGCTCGATCGATACGCACGGTCCGGATAAGCAGGCGCTGATCTCACGAGTGAAGGGAATTCTGCTCTCGCCGAAGTCAGAATGGCCGGTGATTGACGGGGAATCCACTACGGTTGGGCAACTGTACGCTGGGTACATCGCCATTCTGTCCGCGATCCCGCCGCTCGCGACGTTTATCGGTGTCTCAGTGTTCGGGGTTTCCATTCCATTCATCGGCACGTACAGAGTGCCGATGGGATCTGCGATAACGAGCGCGATCACGCAATACATCCTGGGTCTGGTTGGAGTTTACGTGCTGGCGCTCATAATCGACGCGCTTGCTCCGACGTTCGCGGGTGAGAAGAACTTGATCCAGGCGCTGAAGGTCGCGGCGTACTCTTACACTGCCGGCTGGATCGCTGGCATATTTGCGTTGATTCCAGGGCTGCGGCTCCTTGGGATATTGGGATTGTACTCGTTCTATTTGCTTTACCTCGGTCTTCCGACGCTCATGAAATCGCCGAAGGAAAAGGCTGCAGGGTATTCGGCGGTCGTAGTCATTTGCGCGATCTTACTCTTCTGGGCCGTTGCTGCGGTAGGCAGCGCGTTTATTTCCAGACCACCGGTACCAGGTCTGGGCTGAATTACGCAG
>Ga0207933_1000337_pt1 | contig 48252 bp, 47 predicted proteins | sample NGESurdeep092012_4_FD_184488 | JGI IMG/M metagenome (GOLD analysis project Ga0207933, IMG submission 184488) | Arctic peat soil microbial communities from Barrow, Alaska - NGEE Surface sample F53-3 deep-092012 (SPAdes) | ecosystem: Environmental > Terrestrial > Soil > Wetlands > Peat ... | reverse complement strand
CGCTTCCCGTTCGAACCGGTCCGTGAACCGCTGTGCCGAAACCTTGATCGCAACCTCGCGATTCAGCCGCGGATCGCGCGCCCTCCACACCTCGCCCATGCCGCCTTTGCCGATGGCCGAGACGATTTCATACGGGCCGAGTTTCGCGCCGGGCTTCAGTTCCATTAGGATCGCTGGACGATCCAGTTTACTATCAGGCGGCTAGACAGATCGCCCGGACCGGCGAGTCCACCCTCCATCCTGGCGATTGAACGACATTCCCGCTCCGCCGCTCCGGTATCGATAGAATCGGGAAATATGGCAAACGAAACATACGCGGTGTTCGATACGACCGAAGGCCGTTTCAAAGCAAAGCTCTTTCAGGAAGAAGCTCCGAAAACGGTGCAGAACTTCATCGATCTGGCCGAAGGCACGAAAACAGGGAAGCCCTTCTACGATGGCGTGATCTTCCATCGCGTGATTCCGGACTTCATGATTCAGGGCGGATGCCCGGAAGGCACCGGAAGGGGCGGTCCGGGATATAAGTTTGAGGACGAGTTCCATCCGTCGCTGAAACACTCGAAGCCCGGCCTGCTGTCCATGGCCAATGCGGGACCGAATACAAATGGCAGCCAGTTCTTCGTCACGGTCGCGCCTACTCCCCATCTCAACAACCGGCATGCAATCTTTGGCGAAGTGGTAGAGGGTTATGACGTGGTCGAAAAGATTTCGAAGGTTCCCCGCAATTCGCAGGACCGGCCGAACAAAGAAGTAAAAATCAATTCGGTAAAGATCGAAAAGAGCTGACGTGGGGCGGATCGCGCGCGCGCTGTTCGGGGGCACTTTCGATCCGATCCATTGCGCTCATCTCGAAATCGCGCGGGTGGCGGCGGACCGCTTCGATCTATCAGAGGTTTTGTTCGTTCCCGCCGCCAATCCACCGCATAAACCGGACGGGGCGACAGCGCCTTATGAAGACCGCGTGCGCATGGCGGAACTGGCCTGCGCGGTCGACACCCGTTTCGAGGTGTCACGGATGGAAGCCGGTTCGGTCCGAAGCTATTCGATCCTTACCATCGAAAAGCTGACGGCTGCGGGAACGGGACCGCTCGGTTTTCTGATAGGCGCGGATGCATTTGCGGATATTCGCTCCTGGTACCGCTGGCGGGAAGTGGTGGCCGCCGTGGAATTCATCGTGGTCACACGGCCCGGCGCGGCATGGGAGACGCCTCCGGGTGCCATCGTGCACGAACTGGCCGGCCTTGAGCTTCCAGTCTCGTCGTCAGGTATTCGCGCGCGATTAATGGACGGCATTTCGGGCGTGCCCGTGCCCGCGCCGGTCCTCGGCTATATCCGCGAACACGGGCTGTATCGGACGTTGAGAAATGTATAGCCATATCGATCTTGTTGCCCGGGTTACCCTGCAACCTGCGCCACGCCGGTTTCCTCGTGCGAGTGCGATGCGCTTGCATCCCGGGCGCCCTGTTGCCGGAGAAATACGAGCGCGTCGAACGCGGCTCGCCGGACGGTCGGGTCGGCGTCTCGTATAAGAGGCTTGAGTTTTGTCACCGCTCCGGCCCCCGCACTCATCTTAAGTACCCATATTGCCGCGCGACGGAATGACGGATCGTTACGGCCGAGCATTCGGTCCACTCCTTCCCGGTACTGGTCCTGCGAGTCCGCGCCAAGGAGGTAAAGGGCATACACGGCATTTGCGACCACCCGGTGATTAGGATCTCTGACCGCATTTTTTATCACCCTCTCAACTTCTGGCTCAGTTCGTCTCCAGAGAGATTCAATCAGGTTGGCGCGCATCCGGTCGTCACTCTCCCCCATGACGCTGTTCAGCCAGGTAAAGCTGTGGCTTTGGCGGCCAAGGATCAGCACGCACTTCGAAGCAATCTGAGGATCGCTTGACCTCAGGAATGGCCTGAGCAGCGCTGCCAGCCGGGCCTCCTCCAGAATTCCACCGAGGATTTCAAGGCCGCGAAGAACGAACGCCAGATTGACTTGGTTGGCATGGCACTGGGTTTGCAGAAACCTGACAAGGTCGAGTTCATAACGCGGCGAAGACTGGACGCCAAGCCGGGCCTGCTGAATCGCCTCTTCCAGGCGGTAGAGTTCCGGGTTGCATATTTTCGATACCGGTGCCGCCATATGCCATACATCGGCGGACCGGGCCGGAACCTTTAGTGCGATTCAGCGAACGGGCCCGGACAACCGGGCGCATCCCGCGCGCCCGAGGGGCTTTCATTCGATTTGCCCGCCCGGATTACTTTGATTGCCCTGGAATGATTTCCACTACGATATCCCGCGGGGAAGCTTTCGCCATCGCTGCGGCAACGGCCTTTACAATACAATTCCATAGGTCCCGGTCACTGAGACTTAGCCTTGATGCATAGGAAATTTTAGCGAACGCGCTATGATTTGTGTTGGTTCAATCAAAATACACAGGAGCGAAGATGACGGAAGGTTTGAAAGACATAATCGGGAAGCTGGAACAACAGAGGACGGCTATTGAGCGCGCTTTGACAGCTCTGCGCGAGATTGATGGCGGCGGCTCCGAAACCGAAGACGTGGCTCCGGCAGTGGCCAGCGGCGGCGCAACCAGGGCAAAGCGCAAGGGCGGCATGACTGCCGACGGGCGCAGGAGACTTTCCGAATCTCTCAAAAAAAGATGGGCGGTCAAGAGGGCAGCCTCCGGAGCGGCCCCCGCGGGACGGCCGGCGAAGCGCAAGGGTGGAATGACTCCCGAGGGGCGGCAGAGGCTCTCGGAAGCACTCCGTAAGCGATGGGCGGCCAAGAGAGCGGCATCGGCCGGACCTGCGAAGCGGGCCGGCCGCAAGTAAGCCGGCGCTTCTCTACTCGTCAGTGACGCAACCATCGCTGGCGCTTCGGACGAGCCTGATGTATTTGGCGAGCGTGCCGCGATTCGCTTTGAATGGCGGCATGATCCAGTCTTTCCGGCGAGCGGCAATCTCGTCCGCCGTGAGATCGACCGAGATCTCGTTCCGCGTGGCGTCGATGGTAATCCGGTCGCCATTGCGCAGAAGTGCGAGTGGGCCGCCATCCTGAGCTTCAGGCGCGATGTGGCCCACGAGGAAGCCGTGCGAGCCTCCGGAAAACCGGCCGTCCGTAATCAGCGCAACATCCTTGCCCAGACCGGCGCCCATGATGGCGGATGTCGGCGTGAGCATCTCAGGCATTCCCGGACCGCCTTTCGGGCCTTCGTACCTGATGACGATAACATCGCCTTTGGCGATAGCCTTCTCTTCAAGTGCACTGAGAATCGCTTCTTCGGAGTCAAAGACTTTCGCCGGTCCGGAAAACCTCAATCCTTCTTTGCCCGTGATCTTCGCGACGGCTCCCCCGGGCGCGAGATTGCCTTTGAGAATCTGAATATGCCCGGTGGCTTTGATCGGATTCGAAAGGGGCCTTACAATTTCCTGACCCTCTTTCAAGCCAGGCAGGCCTTCCAGGTTTTCCCGAACGGTCTTACCCGTGACGGTCATGCAATCGCCGTGCAGGAGCCCCTCGGCGAGCAACAGCTTCATAACCGCCGGAATGCCGCCCGCGGCCTGCAGGTCTTCCATCACATACTTGCCGCTGGGCTTGAAATCGGAAAGCAGCGGCGCGCGATTGCTGACAGCCTGGAAGTCATCGATAGTGAGTGGCACGTCTACCGCGCGCGCCATCGCGATCAGGTGCAGCACGGCGTTCGTCGATCCGCCCAGCACGGATACCAGAACCATGGCGTTCTCGAAAGCCTCCCGCGTCATGATGTCACGCGGCTTCAGATCGAGTTCCAGCAGGTTGCGGATGGCCTGTCCCGAACGCAGGCACTCATCCAGCTTCAAAGGATCCTCCGCCGGAGTCGAAGCACTGTAAGGAAGAGACATTCCCAGCGCTTCGATCGCCGAAGCCATGGTATTAGCCGTATACATTCCGCCGCAGGCGCCGGCGCCGGGGCATGAGTGCCGGACGATCGCCTGCCGTTCCCGCTCATCGATATCGCCGGCAAGAAACTCCCCATAGCTCTGAAACGCCGAAATCACATCGAGCTTCCGTTCGCGGTTGCCATCCACCGGGTGGCCGGCGCGAATGGTTCCGCCATAGATCATGAGCGACGGACGGTTCAGCCGTCCCATGGCGATCAGGCAACCCGGCATGTTCTTATCGCATCCGGGAATGGAGATGTTGGCGTCATACCACTGGGCCGCCATCACGGTTTCAATGGAGTCGGCGATCAAATCGCGCGACTGCAGCGAGAAGCTCATACCGCTGGTCCCCATGGAGATGCCGTCGCTGACGCCAATGGTGTTGAAACGCATCCCGACGAGGCCGGCGGCCGTGACGCCTTCCTTCACCTTTTCCGCGAGCCGGAGCAGGTGCATGTTGCACGGGTTGCCCTCATACCAGACGCTGGCGATGCCTATCTGGGCCTTCTCCATGTCATCCGGCTCAAGCCCGGTGGCAAAGAGCATCGCCTGTGAGGCGCCCTGGGATTTCCGCTGCGTGATCTGTGAACTGAATCGATTCAAAGGCATATGAAAAGTGGATGAGCCGGCAGTTATACCGTGGCGACAGAAAATCGCCGTCATTTCGAGTGTGCGGGGCTCTACTGCTAATTGTAAGGTATGACGCGAAGAGGGCTTGCGCCTCCGCGGATCGAGAGCCAAAGCGATCTGGCCGAATTTCGTGCCGCCGAATGCCGTATTGAGACCCGAACCGCCTGCTGTCAGCACGGGCAGGAGACATCCGCCCGAAAGCTTTTGGAAAAATTGAAAGCGTCCGCCCTGGCTTCCGGCGTTTCTAAGACAAAACCTGACGCATGTAATCGAGGCACTTGCGCACTTCTTCCACCGGCGTACCCGTGCCCCGGTACTCGTACTCCACGAATGCCGGAATCGGATATTTCTTCTCCTTCAACAGCAGCAATACGGGCTTGATCGGTGTATCGCCTTCGCCCCACGGCATGTTGGGGCCATCGTTCTTCTTCCGGTCCTTGATATGCAGATGGGTAATGTGGTCATGGTTGTCCTGAATGTAAGCCACGGGGTCGTATCCGGCAGCAAAAAAATGCCCGATATCCAGATTGATCCTGGCGTACTTTGACAGCGCGAGCGCAGCCGCGAAACTTTCGGGAGTGGCGAACTCGTTCGGGTCTTTCGTGTTGGAGTGACCGTGAAAAGCCAGGAAGGTCTTGTGTTTTTCGGCGTAAGGCAGGAGCCGCTTCGCCATGCTCACCTGAGTCGATGTGGCGATGATATCCGTACCGAGCCCCTTCGCCTGCTCAAACGTCTTGTCGATTTCTTCGTCGCTGAAATCGGCGAGGTAATTCATCGTATAGGAGTGGATCGTCACGCCGGCGTCGTTAAACTTCTTCCGGACCGCTTCAAAATGATTCCTGGGTGTCGATATCCGCCACTGGCGCAGGTACCCGCGCGTCACGAGCGGGCCGCGAGGCGGCTCAATACCGGGCGAATACAATTCGATTTCGCCGGCGCCGTCTGTTTTCAGCGCGTCGATGATTCCATCCACGCTGTCTCTGCCGGCGAGCGGCAGGCTGCGATAGCTGTAAGTCTGGACACCGATCGTCACGCCTCCCGCGACGGCGTTGATCTTCGCTCCGAAAGCCCGTGCCAGAGGCAAACCCGCAAGCGCCATTTTCCCCAAATCGCGTCTGGAATACATAGTTATTCTCACGGTAAGACGGTGAATGCGAAGAGCGAATCTCCCGCGCCCACCACAAGCATCTGTTGTCCATCGAGCATATAGGTCTCCGGACCGTTGCTGACATTGGCGCCCAGCCCCGCGTGCCACAGAATTTTCCCGCCGGCCGGATCGTACGCAATCAGGTTTTGCGCGCCATCGCCCGTGAACAACAGCTTTCCGGCCGTTGTCAGTATCCCGGCCGACCCGCCCCCGCCCGGGTACCGGTGGCTCCACACGGTCTTCCCTGTCCTGTAATCGATCGCCCGCAGCGTGCTTTCGTAACCGCCCGCGTTACGCTCCGCCGCGGCATAGCCTTCGGGATGCGGATCGGTGTCCGTGAGATAGAATTCGCTGAACGTCTCGTTCGTGTGCAGGTAGAACAAACCCGTTTCCGGATCGAAGCTCGGCGCGGGCCAGTTGGTGGCGCCGCTCGAATTGGGCGACACCAGCACGCCGTCGACAGTGGATTCCTTGGCCGGATCGGGAATCGGCTGGCCGTTGGGTTTGATGCCTTTCGACCAGTTCATGGTCTCGATCATCTTCGCCGTTACCAGATGTTCGCCATTGGTCCTGTCCAGCAGGAAGAAATAGCCGTTGCGGCTGCCCTGCGCAAGGAGCTTGCGGGGCCTCCCGTCGATGACGCCATCGATCAGCACCGGAGTCTGCGCCGCATCCCAGTCGTGCGTATCGTGCGGCGAGACCTGGTAATACCAGGCTATCTTCCCGGTCTCGATATTCAACGCAACGATCGAGCAGGTCCAGAGGTTATCGCCATTGCGGCCGCGCCCTGTTTCGACCGGCTGCGGATTGCCCGTGCCGATGTAATAGAGCTTCAAATCGGGGTCGTAAGTGCCGGGTATCCAGGTCATGCCGCCGCCGTGGCGCATGGAGTTTTCGTCCGGCCACGTCTCGGAACCGGGATCGCCCTTCTTGAGTGGCTCCGACCACCATTTCCACTGCAGCGCGCCCGTTTCCGGATCCACCGCTTCGAGGAATCCCGGCACGTCGAGCGAATCGCCGCCCGTCCCCACCATCACGTGATTGCCCACAATAATGGGCGCGGGGGTCGAGAAATATTCCTGCTTCACATCCGCGATCTGGACATGCCAGCGCTCCTTGCCCGTGCGCGCGTCGAGCGAAACCAGATAGTCGTCGGGCGTTTCAAAGAATAGCCAGTTCTCGTAAATCCCCACGCCGCGATTGCCTATGTGGATGCCGCCGGTGGTCTTCCAGAAGTAATGCCACAGCTCATGGCCGGATCGCGCATCCACTGCCCAGGCGTTGTCGGGCGTGGCGAAATACAAAATGCCATTCAGCATGACCGGCGTAGCTTTGATCTGCAGGCCGCCGAAATTGCTCTCCCGCCCCGCAACCGGAGCCACGTCCGGGCCCGAGCCTCCGACAATGGTGCCGGGGCCGCTCCGGCCGCCCACCGGATGATAGATCCACGCGAGTGTCAGAGCCTTGACGTTCCTCTGGTCGATCTGTTTGAGTGGGCTGAAGCGCCGGCCGGAGTAATCGCCGTTGTAAGTCGGCCACGCATCGACGGGCGGTTTAACCTGGCCCGCCACCAGCACCGGCAACAGGAGCATAAAGAGACTCGCCTTCATTTCAAGGTCACCAGCCACGCGGTCAGGTTGTGAATGTCGGTATCCGTATAGCGGGACAACAGGTCATAATGCGCTTGCAGCGGATCTTTCAGTTCCACTTTCGGAATTGCGCCGTTGCGCGTGAAGGAACGATAGTCGCCGTTGGCATCGGTGAGCGCGATGTTGAAGTCGTCGATGCGTTCGAGCGGGCCTTGCACCGATTGCCCGGAGGGAAGCGTGACGGTCACGATTATCGGCGAGGTTGCTCTGCGCTGATTGCCTCTTCCACCGAGCGGCATCAGGAACCGGCCCTGCAACGCGATGGGGTCGTACTTCGTCGCGATTCCTTTCAGATCTCCGGTGGCCGAGTGGCAGGTACCGCACTTGCCGGCGCCATTGAAATAAGCCTCGCCCGCCCTGGGATCGCCGGTCACGATGTTCAGGAGTGTATACGTACCCCGGTCCGCGGCCGCACGGATACCAGCGTGCAGGAAGGCCGCGATCCGGGAAATTTCACTTGCGGACATGTTGAATTTCGGCATCCCCGCGGGACGTCCACTCAGGATTACGGGGCCGATCAGATTGCCATTTTCGTCGTCGGCGACAAGCTCCGCGCGCAGCAGATCGGGCCCGCCTTCCCCTCCCCTCGCATTGGAGCCGTGGCAGAAGCCGCACTGCGAAACGAACGCGGCTTTTCCCTGCTCGAGGGTCGCGGCATCGTAGGTTGTGTAATCCGTTCCCGCGCCGCCTCCGGGTCGCCGCGGTTTCGCCGCATCCGGTGCGGCGACTTGTGCCCCGATCGGCATTACCACGCCAAGAAGCAGCACAAGAATCTGTTTTCCGTGAAGCATTTTCGGTTCTCCGGTCGCAGCCATTTTGTCACACCGCGTTAAGAAGGCCCTGTGATACCTTGACAAGGCACACATGTGGCCACAAAGCTACACACCTCTCTCGGGCAATCTCGCACTCTCGGCAGTCGTCGCCGCATTGCCGATCTTCACGTTGCTGTTTCTGCTGGCAGTAGCGCGCAAGCCCGCCTGGGTATCGTCTCTCGCCGGAGTCGGTGCGGCCGCTATTGTAGCGCTTTTCGCGTATAGGATGCCGCCCATGATGGTGCTGAGCTCGGCTCTTTACGGCGCCGCATACGGGCTGCTGCCCATCGGGTGGATCGTCTTCACCGCCATCCTGCTCTACCGTCTCACGCTTGAGACCGGCAAGTTCGAAATCATCAAGGATTCCGTCGCCAGCCTCACGGGCGACCGGCGTATCCAGGCGTTATTGATCGCGTTCGCGTTCGGAGCCTTCCTCGAAGGCGCGGCGGGTTTCGGCACTCCGGTCGCCGTGGCCGCGGCCATGCTTGCCGGGCTCGGCTTCGAGCCTTTTTTCGCGGCCGCGCTTTGTCTGCTGGCCAACACATCGCCTGTCGCGTTCGGATCGATCGGCATCCCTCTTGTAATGCTGCAAACGGTCACCGGGCTCCAGATGATGCCCATATCCGCCGACGTGGGCCGGATCTGCGCGCCGCTCGCTTTCTTCATCCCGGCCTACCTGATGCTGGTTATGGGGGGCGTGAAAGCCCTGCGCGCCGTCTGGCCCGCGGCCTTAGTCTGCGGACTTACGTTTGCCGGGACGGAGTTCTACGTTTCCAACTTCATCGGTCCGTACCTCGCGGCTCTGCTTGCCGCCATTGTGGCTTTGTGCTCTCTGGTGGTGCTGCTCAAATACTGGAAACCCGCCGCGTCGGAGGCCGCTACTCCCCATCGGCATACTCATGGCAATGTCGTGCTTGCCTGGGTGCCTTACGGCATGCTGGTTATTTTCGTGCTGCTCTGGGGGGTGGATGGAGTAAAAGCCTGGCTGGACAAAGCAACATTCGTTTTCGACTGGCCGGGCTTGCATAATATGGTGCAGCGGATGCAGCCGGTGGTGGCCAAACCATCCCCGTATGCGGCGCGGTACACCTTGAATCTGCTTTCGGCATCGGGTAGCGCCTGCCTGTTTTCCGTACTCGCCTCGGCGCTGATCCTGCGCGCCTCGCCGAACGTTATGTGGCGCTGCATATGCGACACATCGCGCCAGCTGGCGCTTCCCACGGTGACGATCGCGAGCGTCGTCTCCCTGGCATATCTGATGAATTACTCCGGGGCCACCACCACGCTGGGGCTGGTCATCGCGGGTACCGGTTCGATGTTCCCGTTCTTCAGCCCGCTTCTTGGCTGGCTGGGAGTCTTCCTGACCGGCAGCGACACGTCGGCCAACGCATTGTTCGGACCGCTGCAAGTGGTTACCGCAACCCGCCTGGGCTTGAATCCCGTCCTGATGGCCGCCGCCAATTCAGGCGGCGGCGTGGTGGGAAAAATGATCAGCCTGCAAAGCATCGCGGTGGCCGCCGCCGCGACTGGCATGCACCGGTCGGAGGAAGGGAAGCTCTTCCGCTTCACCCTTCGCCACAGTATTTTCCTTGCTCTGATAATCGGGCTTCTGACAATGTTCTACGCGTATGTAATGCCGGGCTGGGTCCGGTAGAACACGAGGGCCGCGGTTACTTCGTGTTCAGCCCCTGGGTCAGTTCGATGTAGGTGCCGTTCGGATCCGTAACAAATGCAATCTGGAGACCCAGTTGTTTGGTCATGTCGCGCAGAGGCATGTTGATGGTGACGCCATCCGCCGCCAGTCTTTTCATAGTGGCAGCCAGATCTTTCACTTCGAATCCAATATGATCGAGCGAACGGCCCTTGGTGGGTGCTGCCGGCATCTTCGCCTTAAGGAAATCCATTTGGGCGGCGGGGATCATGGCGGCAGGCGCGTTGCGGCGGGTACCGCTGGCGGCCCCGAACTCCTTCACGTACCAGGCGCGGGCGGCATCCTGATCGACCACGGACTCATGCACGTGGTGGAACGCCACCGGAGTTGCCTGGTCCTTGTTCTCTATCACCTCCACCGTGACTCCTTCGGGGAACGTGACTAACGCCTGCGCGTTGGGCACAACTTCCCGCAACATCAGACCCGCTGCGGCGGCTTTAGTCTTGGTTGCGGCATAATCTTTCACGGAAAAGCCGATGTGATTCACGACCGACCCGTCCGTGCCGCCGGCAGGTGGCGTTCGCGCCTTGGACACGATAACAAAGATACCCGGTATTTTGAGCAGGTCGAGAGGCCCGTCCTTGATGGGCTCGGCGCCAAAAACGTCGACCCATGCCTTCTCTTCAGCCGGAGGGTCCGTGACCACCAGGTGAACATGCCCGAAGGAAAACCCCGCCGCGTTCGGAGGGGCCGTTTGCGCCATGAGACCGGCCGCCGAGGCCGCAAAAAGACAGAATAATATAGTTCGCATCGGGCCTAAACTATCACACATCGGCATCGCGGTAAACGATGCGAATTGTCATTATTTGTCTGGCAAAGAGAAAACGAAGAGGGCGTTCGAGCCGCGGGGCGGCTTGAGTTCCGGCGTCTCGTTGAGCAGGCTGCCATCCAGCAGACCGTCGCCCGTCATGATCGCAATGTACTGCTTGCCTTTGGCCGCGTAGGAAATCGTGCTGACGGAAACATGGCCGCCCACGATGCCTTCCCACAGCTGTTTTCCCGTGGAATCGTCAAACGCGCGAAACCGCCGGTTCATGTTCCCGTGGAAAACCAGCCCGCCGGCCGTGGTCAGCACTGCGCCATCGCTCGGCGCGCGCCCTTCGTTGAACCGCAGAATCTCGCCGGTCGAAAGGTTGATCTTGCCAATGCCCGTGAGCTTGTTGGGATCGGAACCGGGTTGCGGAACGGGCAGGCGCCTCTCCGGGCCCGCATCCGACTTCGAAGTCATGTCCAGGCAGTTGTCGATGTAGGGGACATAGAGCGAGTTGGTGTTCGGATCGAAAGCGGTCGGCCAGAAACTCCGGGTGTTGTAGAAACAAATGGTGTGGCGTTCGCCGGGTTTCTTGTTGACCAGATCCCAGTTGATCGTGACCTGACCCGTCCTGGGATCGATCTTCGAAATCAGAAAGTTCGGATCGTCGAAAGGAAACGGCGTGGCCCACAGGAACTGGCCGTTGCCGCGGTCGAGCGCGAAGATGCCGCCACCCTCCCCCACCATCACCGCCATGTCCCGCATTTCGCCCCGCTTCACATCGGGATTGATCCACTTTACGAATTTCGGGTTCGGATTGAAGGGCTCGCGCACGAGCGTGCGTTCATGGGTGTAATCCTGGTCCCAGTCGTCCGCGGGCAAGTGCTGGTAATACCAGTTAAGCTTGCCCGTGGCCGGGTCGATCGAGAGTGTCGAGTTGCTGTAAAGATCCGCTGGCGTGGTGCGCGACGTGCCGTCGGGATCGCCTCCGTGCCGTTGCAGACGGGTGTTCGGGGTGGGATTGGCTACACCCCAGTAAAGCTGCTTCCGCACGGGATCGTAGGTGCCGGGCAATCCCCAGGTGGAGACCATGTTGGTGGCGAGAAAAGGTGTCTTGCCCCAGGATTCCGAGCCAGGCTGGCCGGGGGCGGGAACCGTGTAAAACTTCCAGAGATCCTTGCCCGTCAGGGCATCCTGCGCGGCAATAAAACACGTATCGCGGGTCTTCGAACAGGCGCGGCCCGAGATGACTTTGCCATCCACCACAAGCGTCCCGGAGGTGTTGGTGCCAGCCCCGGTCGTGGTCTGCCAGCGTTGCTCTCCCGTACGCGCGTCGAGGCCTACAATAAAGCCGTCGGGCGCGGCATAAAGCACCAGGTCCTGATAGATCGCCAGCGTCTTCGTACGGGCGGAACTGGCTACGCCTGCCGATACCTTGCGCTTATACTCCCAGAGCAGATCGCCGGTAGCGCCGTCGAGAGCCTCCACCATCGCGCCGGGCGCGACGACGTAGATCACGCCGTTATGGACAATGGGGATGGTTTCAGTCGTACCGGGACCCATGCCGCGCGTCCATGCCATGCGGAGCTGTCCGACATTGGCGCGGGTGATCTGCTTGAGAGGGCTGTAGCGCTGCGCGTCGTACGTGCGGCTGTACATCAGCCAGTCACCCGGACTGGGGTGCAGCAGCATCTCCTGCGTCACGGGAACATAATTTTGCACCTGGGCGAGAGAAAGGGCGGGCGTCATTACAACGCCGGCAAAGGTTGCGGCGGCAGCGAGAAATGCGGTCTTGATCATTTGGTTATCCTGCGTGCTTCCTGACCTCACTGTTATATATCAAACCGAATGGCGCCGGGGAACGTACGTTCGTTTCACAACGTTAAAACCACATTTCCGTGGACTTTGCAAACGTTCCGGAGTACACTCAGGTTTATGATGGTGTATAGTCTACAAACCGCATGATTCCAGGCCGCAACTTCCCGCCTCGCAAGTCCAATCGCCGCGAAAATGTGAACGAATCGATCCGTGCCAGAGAAGTCCGCGCGGTGTTCCCCGACGGGACCGCCGAAGTCATGGCAACTTCCGCCGCTCTCCGCAGAGCGCAGGAACTGGGTCTCGATCTCGTCGTTGTGTCTCCAACGGCAGTGCCTCCGGTCGCCAAAGCGATCGATTACGGCCACTACCAGTATGAGATGAAGAAGAAATCGCACGAGGCGAAGAAGAAACAACACGTGGTGCAGGTGAAGGAGCTCAAGTTCCGCCCCAACACCGACGATCACGATTACGATTTTAAAAAAAATCACGCCATCCGGTTTCTTCAGGAAGGCAATCGTGTCAAGGCCGTTGTGCAATTCCGCGGACGCGAGATTGCCCACACCGATCTTGGCCGAAAACTTCTGAACCGGTTTGCGGAAGACCTGACGGCATACGGCGTGGTCGACGGGTCCGCGCGCATGGAAGGCCGGAATGCCCATATACTCATCAGCCCCGTAAAAACACAGATTCCCGTAAAGGTGCCCGGTTCCAAGCCGACCCAGACGGAAGTGCCGGCGGTTCAACCTCAAGTTTAAAGACAGACAGCCCATGAACTTCGAGAACGTGGAGATTTTCCGGTTCAAACCGGTCACCGCCGCGCCAAAAACTCGTACACTATCGCACGTCTGGTGAGAAGCGGCGGGGCATCGTCACAAGACCCGCTGCCAGCAGCGCCGTGAGAACGAAGAGAACCTGGCCAACCCGGTTTTCAAGCGGCGTCACAAATCGCATCCGAATATTATGCGCGCCTTCCGGCACGGGGATCAGCATAAAGCCCATGGGGTCGATACGAATGGGTAATTGCCTGCCGTTATCATCCGCGTGCCAGGCTGGATCCCACGTTTCCTGCACCAGAACGGATTGCCCCGGTTCGGCCTTCGCGTGGATCTCCATCTCATCGAAGCCTCGCCACGTCAGCGTGGAGGCGAGCTGCGCCGGATTTTCGATGGCAGTCACATACTCCGTGAGTCTCTCTTTATCGTCGCCGCCGCGGATCTGCCCGATCTGCCCGATCCGGGCATTATCGACCACGCGCGCTATGTCCGGATGAATCCGTGGAATCTTATAAATAACGGTGCCGTGCCCGTCGTCATAGAGAACCGGCACCGCGCCACGGAATTTGTGGGGTGCCAGAAACTCCCGGTAATGCTCGAAAGCCGTCTGATCCGGCGCAACCACGGCGCCCGTACCCAGGGCCTTTAGCCAGAGTATCGCCAGATCCGCCCTGTCACCGTGAATGATTTGCCAGGTTGCGACGGGAATGATCTGATTCAGCATGCCCTGCATCGACCCGCCGTCCAGCTGCGCATTATCGAACCACGCATCGAACCAGAAGCGCACGGTGCCCGTGGGCAGAACACGTTCCCCGGGGAGATGGCCGTTCACCCATTTCGCCATTTTGTATTCATAGACATTCTCGACCGGCGGCGCTTTTGGGAATGGCGAGCGCGCATGTTCGAGGTAACGCACCGCGGGAGTAAACGCAATAACCGTGAGCAGAACCGCGGCGGGCCGCAGCCGCGGCCGATTCCACAGGGTGCGAATCGCTTCCAGGCTCCCGAGAATCAGCGCGAGATCAAGCTCCGGGACCAGACGCCCCGGCTCGCCCGCCGTTCTGAACCCGAAATAGAAAAATCCGAGAACATAGACGCCGACAATGACAACCGCTCCGGCTGCGAACACCGTCCACTCGCGCTCCGGCCGCCTGTTTCCGAGCCGCCAGCTGAGCACCCCGTAAAGTGCGATGGCAATCGACAGGACGGCCAGCGACAGCGCGTTTCCCGGCTGGGAAACCCATTTCAGATTGACCAGCGTGATCCGTAAATAGGACGGCGTCAGCCAGAAAGCTGAAAGGCCGTAAGCCAGCAGGGGAATCGCGGCAGCACGCAGCAGGACCGCTTGACGCCGTTCGCCCACCCATACGGACCAGACCACGATCGGGTAGAAGATAGCCAGCGCGGTCGCGCCGTAGAAATTGTTCGCGACTACCAATGCGCAGAGCGCCCCTGCCACCCCAAGCGCCGCCGGTCGCCACTTGCGCAAGGCCATAAAAGTGGCTGCCAGCGCCGCGGGCAGGACGCACAGCGCCGAGATGTGCGGCCCCTCGCCATAAGACATCAGAACGTGGAGCCGCTGTGGAACCCAGAAACCGCTGTCAATCCGGAACTGCGGCAACAAAAGAAACGAAGGCGAAAGTAACGCCGTGGCCGCCGCCGCCAGCCACGCCGCGCCACGGGAAGCCGAGCCCGTGCGCACCAGCCAGTAAACGGCCGCGATTCCCAACACGTAAAAAACGGCAATATACAGGTGATAGGCGCGCGCTGGAAGAACATGGGCGAAACGGGAAATCAGTGCCGTGCCGTAACCCAGGGCGGGGGGATAAATGTAGTCGGTGCGCGTGCCGCAGTACCACAACGGCTGCCATCCGGGATGCGGCAGATGTTCACTTAACATGCGCCCATCCGCAATAAAAGTGCTCTCGATCGATGGCCAGTTGTCGAGGTATTTCAAACGGAAGAGGGGCTTGATCAGGAAGGAGGCCAGACAGACGAGCGCCAGGCTGTCAAGCAGCACCGTTCGCTTGTAAGTCATCTGCCGATGGGCGCGGCCTCGCGCCTGGCTTCGATGGCGCGCGCGCGGGCTTCGGATTGTTCCTCGGCTGTCTTCAGCAAACGTTCGAGCGACGGTTGCGGCTTCACCCGGAGGAAAATCTGATAGGAAAACAAACCCTTCGACAGCCGTATGAACAGCCCGTTGATCTTCATCAGCGCTCCGCTCAGAAAGTTGTCGCCCAGCGCAAGCGGCACGGGCGCGGGCACTCCCACTTCTTCGAGGATGTCAAATCCCGCCTGTTTCACTGCCCTTCTGAAAGAGCCGAAGGTGAAAAGGCGTGTATGCGTGAGGTCCAGAATGCCGCGCCGGCCATAGTTGAATTGCCCCATCAGCAGCATGCAGCGCGTAACCAGAAAGGCAACGTTCGCGGTACTGAGAATCAGTTCCGCGGACGGATTCAAACTCAGAGCGGCTCTCAATTCATCGAGAAACGCCTCCGGCTTCGCCAGATGTTCGATCACATCCAGCATCAGAACAGAGTCATACTTCCGGAAATCGAGCGCCGGCAGCCCCATATTGAGGTTGTGCAGGTAAAAGGCATCGAAACTGGACTGTTCGACCGGAAATGCATCGATGCCATCCACCCGGCACTGCTTCTGTTGCGCCAGATACGCGCCCATGTAACCGCCCGCGCAGCCGATATCCAGTACCTGCGAACCGGGCCGGATGCGGTCGAACGCCAGCACATGAGGGCTGGGATAAGAAAACTTGGGAACGTAAGGTAACGCATCTCCCGGCGCGCAATCGAATTTGCGGTCGTAAAACAAACCCGCTTCCTGCAGACGGGCTTTGATCGCCGCCGCAACAACGTTGAAAGCGTACTTCATGCCGTTGACGTAACAAATCTCGTCGCCGTAGTAAGTCGGAATGGGCAGCTCCCTGATCGGTACGCCGGCGATCAGCAGCTGAATGATGATTTCGGTATCGAAATGGAAGTCGTTTGAATTCCGGTCGAATGGAATAGCCGCCAGCGCTTTCGTGGAATAAATCCGGTATCCGGAATGAAATTCGCTGAGATTGGCGCGCAGAAGCTTGTTTTCGAGCCAGGTGAGAATCTTGTTGCCCGCAAACTTGTAAAGCGGCATCCCTCCCCTGCGCGCGCTCGAAGGCGTCATCATGCGCGAACCGAATACCGCTCCGGCCTCGCCTCTCCGCAAAGGTTCCAGTAATTCGGGCAAGCACTCCGGCGCATACTGCCCATCGCCGTGAATGAGCGCGACAAAGTCGTAATTTCGCTGTAGCGCGTAGTGATAACCGAGCTTCTGGTTGCCGCCATAACCCTGATTTTTGGGATTGAAGAGAACGGTGATCGGGAAAGGAAGGCCGGGGTCTCCGGCAACGGCGCGCCCCTTTTCGAACGTGGCGTCGCGCGAGGAATCGTCGATAATCAGCACATCCACTTCCCAGGTATCGAGAAGCGACGCCGGAATGCGGAGGACTACTTCACGGATGGTCTTTTCAGCATTGTAGGCAACAATGAAAACCAGAACTCGCGGCTTCTCGGCGTTTGTCATTGCGCTATGTGAAATCCCGTTGCTTTGTAATAAAGAATATCACCCGGATTCGCACTGGCAACGCTAAACTACGCGTCCACGCCGGCATCCACATCGAGATACTGCAGCTCGTGCAGCCGATGATAGATGCCCCCGTGATGAATCAACTCCTCATGCGTCCCGATTTCGACAATGCGGCCGTGGTCGAGCACTACGATCTTGTCCGCGCGGCGGATGGTTGAGATGCGATGCGCAATCACGATGACGGTGCGCCCGGTCATCAGATTCGACAGCGCCTTCTGCACCAGCATCTCGGACTCGGTATCGAGGTGCGAGGTGGCCTCGTCAAGGATCAGAATGGGTGAATTTTTCAGGATTGCCCGTGCAATGGCGAGGCGCTGGCGTTGTCCTCCCGAAAGTTTCACCCCGCGATCGCCAATCACCGTTTCATACGCCTGCGGCAGTTTCTCGATGAATTCATGGGCGAGTGCCGCCTGCGAAGCCTCGATCAGACGCGCGCGGTCGTACCTTTCGATCCCGTAGGCGATGTTGTTGGCCACGGTGTCGTTGAAAAGGAACGTATCCTGCGCCACTACGCTGATCTTGTCCCGAAGCGATGTCAGCCCAAGTTCGCGGACGTCGATGCCATCGATGGTCACGGCCCCCGAAATGACGTCACGGAAACGCGGCACGAGACTGGCCAGCGTAGTCTTCCCGGCGCCGCTTGAGCCGACCAGCGCGACCACTTCGCCCGCACGAATCTCCAGAGAGACGCCATGCAATTGCATCCCGCTGGCCGAAGGATAGCGGAAACTCACGTTGTCGAACGCGATCCGGTCCCGGAAGCGGTCCAGTTTGCGCGCGCCCGCCTTGTCTTCGATCTCTTCCGGCTGATCGAGATACGCGAATACCTTTTCCGACGCGCCGAGCGCCTGCTGGAAAATATTGTGCAGGTTCGTGATCCGCTTTACCGGTTCATACAGGAACAACAGGGCTGCCAGGAAGCTCATAAACGCTTCCGGCTTGAGCACGTGGTTCTTGATCTCTTCGCGGCCGTACCAGAGCAGTCCGATGAAGGTGAGCGCCCCCATCATTTCGATGAACGGCGACGGAATCCCCTGAATCAGAACGTAACGGAGGTTGGTTCGCAAAAGCCGGTCGCCCGCGGCGCGAAAACGCCTGCTCTCGTACTGCTCCGCCCCGAACGCCTTCACCACCTGGTGGCCCGCGATGGCTTCCTGCAGAACCTGATTCAGATCGCCCGCCGCATCCTGTGTCCTGCGGCTGGTGCGGCGGATCCGTTTGCCAAGGCGCGCGGTCGGCAGCAGCACAAACGGAAAAAGCGTGAGACTGAACAGCGAGAGACGCCAGTCCGTGCCGAAAATCACGAGCAACAGGCCAATCGCGGAGAAAATCTGCCGCAGCAGATCCGCGAACATATCGGAACTGGCCACCTGGATCTTGTCGATATCGTTCATGACGGATGACATCAGGCGCCCGGTGGAGACGGCTTCGAAGAAGGCGGCGCCGTGCCGTAACACCTTGTCGAACACCTGGTTGCGAAGATCCGTCACGGCGGAGAAACCGACGAAGTTGGTGAGGTAATCGCCAAGGTAATCGCAAACGCCGCGCATGGCAAAGACAACCAGGATGGTGATCGCGACAATAGTGAAGATGTTATGAATCCAGACCGGAAAGAAGTGTTCCAGATAAATCGCTTTATCGATGACCGGGACCACGAAAAGCGGTTCCGGCGAGGCGTCGTTACCGGGTTGGAGAACACGCCCGAGGACCACTTTGATCAGCAGTACGCGGGCTGCGGTCATGGCCCCGAAGATCGCCATCAGGACCACGGAAACGATCAGCAGAAACCAATAACGGCGTCCGTAGCCGAGGAGCCGGACCCATTCCTTCATCGCGGCTGAACCTTATTTATGTGCAAGCGCTCGACGGCCCCCCGTGCCCGCTCGATAGTAATGGAAGCAATCGGCCCGTCCGCTTTGAGCATTTCGGAGGGAGTTTGCCAGGGAGCCCAGACCTCGGAATCGGACGGCCCGAAGAACACGACCTGCGGAACGCCGAAAGCGGCCGCCATATGCGCCGGGCCGGAATCGTTTCCGGCAAAGAACGCCGCATCCCGCAGCAACCGCGCCACTTCACCGGGGGACGCGCCGGAAACCGTGCGCCATTGCTGGAACGCCGTAAGGTCCTCCCCCGCGCCACCGATGAAAACCGGCTGCAGGCCGAGCGTCCGTTCAAGATGGCGCGCAAGTTCCAGAAAGTACTCGGACGGCCAGGTCTTCTCCGGCGTTGCGGCCAGTGGATGAATCACGGCATAAGGCGTATCCGGAGCGAAGACGGACCGGCCGGGCGCAGTCGCCAGGGACGCGCGCGGAACCTTCGAGACCGGCACTCCCAGATAAAACATGGCCGATGCCATATGCTCGGCGGTATGCACGCGGCGGGTAACGCCGAGGATTTCCTGCGCTGTAGGGATCGGCGTATTGTAGATCCATCCTGGCCGGAACGTGTCGAATCCGGCGCGGAACCGGGCGCCCGAAAGCAGCGTGAGCCGGGCGCTGCGCGTGCCTCCATGCAGGTTCAGACAGAGTGCCGGCTCAAAGGCCCGGATGGCACTCGCGCGCGGATTAAGGATGGCGTCAACCGCCGGATGATTTTCAAATAAAGGCGCGAAGCGGTCTTCCACCACGACGCCCACACAGAGATCGGGGCGCGCTTGCTTCAGCAGCTCAAGGGCGGGCGTTGCGAGGACGCAATCGCCCAGGGAGCGCAGCCTTATGACCGCGACGCGGCTCCGGGAGCCGAGCCGGTCGAGAGTATCCGTCTGCGTGAACACGCGAAATCGTTATTTCGTCCCCGCTTTATTCATCGTTGCTTTGTTATTCGTCGTTGCTTTATTACTCATCGATAGTAGCTTCGTCGATGAGCATTACCGGGATCTCATCGCGGATCGGATATAGCCGGTGACAGGATACGCACCGCAGCCCGCTGTGATCGGTTTTGAGTTCCACCTTCGCCCGGCAAGCCGGACAGATGAGGATTTCGAGGAGTTCCGCGCTGATTGCCATCTGTTGTGAAGCGTTTAGTTTACCAGCGTCATTCGGACGTCCGATCGGGGTGATCCTGTTTCACCTTCTCGGCAAACCGGGCGACTTCGATAATCGCTCTCTGATGAGTGCCCTCGCCGACGACTTTTTCTCCCAGCCGCGCTTCCACCCGGAATTCGACACGCCGGTTGTTGACCGCCAGCAGTTCCGCCGCAAAAACTACAGTCGCACCCATTGGCGCGGCGGCGCAGTGCGAGACATTCACATGCGTCCCGACGGTATCGTGACCCCGGTCGAGCATCGCCAGAATCAGATTGCGGCAGGCGCGCTCCATAAACAGAACCATCTGCGGCGTGGAAAGGATGCGGGGGCCTTCGGGACCCAGGAATTTGATCGCATGATCGTTTCCAACCTGAAGAATTTCTTCGCGCCTGGCGCCAATCTGATAATCAGCCATCTTTACTGGAAACGATTCTCGCACGCCCGGGCAGCAAGGGAGTTTGGCCCTCCTGTTGCTTGACATAAGTCGTAACGCAGCGGATCTCCATCCGTGACTCAAGGAGAAAAAGCTATGTCAGCTAAAAATACAGCGGTTTTCGGAATCTACCACACGCGCGAAGCCGCGGAAGAAGCCGTCGATGCGATGCGCCATGCAGGCTTCCGGAACACCGACATTTCCGCATTGTTCCCCGATAATGCCGGAACCAAAGACTTTGCGGTCGAAAAAAACACAAAGGCACCCGAGGGAGTGACTGCCGGCGCCACCTCCGGAGTCGTCGCGGGCGGCGTAATCGGATGGCTGGCCGGAATCGGGCTCCTCGTGATTCCGGGTATCGGACCGTTCATCGCGGCAGGCCCGATCATGGCCGCACTGGCTGGCGCGGGCGCGCTCGGTACGGTTGGCGGGATTGTCGGCGCGCTGGCCGGGATGGGTATGCCGGAGTATGAAGCGAAGCGGTTTGAAGGCCGCGTCAAGCACGGCGGCATTCTGCTCTCGGTCCACTGCGACGATCATGCCTGGGTGAAACGAGGCGAAGAAGTACTCAAACGCACCGGAGCAGAAGATATTTCGTCCGCTGGTGAGGCTTCCGCCGATTACGGCTCCTCCGACAAGCCGATGCCGCGCACCCGTACGCCGATTGTGGTCGACCAGAAGACCGTGATCGCCACCGATCACGAACTCGACAGCACCGCCGGCATCGCTCATGACTCCGAAGAGGCCACCCCTCACACACGGGCGGTCGGCGGCAGCCACTTCGACGCCTGATTGACCGGTATCCCGCCGCCGGTTGACGGGAAATGCCGTTAAAATGATCCAATGAGCCTCGAAATCGGGCAGAGAGAACGGGAAGGCATTGTCCTTCTGGACTTGAAAGGCCGCATCACCATGGGTGACGAGGTTTCAGCGTTTCGCATCGCGTTCGAGAAACTAGCCGAGAAGCCCGGTTCCAAACTGATTCTGAATATGCACGGAGTCGATTATGTCGACAGTACCGGTCTCGGCGCCCTGGTCATGTGCTCCACCCGTTTTCGGAACTCAGGCGGCGTGGCAAAGCTGGTCAACGTCAACCGGCGCAATATCGAGCTGATGATCATGACCAAGATCGACACCATATTTGAAGTTTTTGCCGACGAAACCGACGCCGTGAACAGCTTCTTCCCGGGCCGGGAAATCAAGCGTTTCGACATCCTGGCGTTTGTCCAGCATTTACAGGATGAGTGAGTGATCGCGTTCGACTGGCATGTTCGGCTACCATAGAGACTGATGGCAAACATCATCGGCGAAGTATTGGGCGCGGCGGCAGCCATAGGCAAAGGCATGGGCGTCACGATGAAGGAGATGATGTCTCCCACCGTGACGGAAAATTATCCGGACGAGCCGGCTAAACTCCAGGAGCGCTTTCGCGGCGTTCACGTGCTGCAGCGGGACGAAAACGGCATGGAAAAGTGTGTCGCCTGTTTCCTCTGCGCGGCCGCGTGTCCGGCCAGTTGTATCTATATCGAAGCCGCCGAAAATACCGGCAAGGTTCGCATCAGCGGCGGCGAGCGCTACGCGAAGGTTTACAACATTGACTACAGCCGCTGCATTTTCTGCGGTTATTGCGTGGAAGCCTGTCCCACCGACGCCATTACGCATGGGCACGGGTTCGAAATTGCGAGCTACAATACTTCAACCCTGGTCTATACCAAAGACGATCTGCTGGCGCCGATTCCTCCCGGAGCAAAACCGCCCGTGATCCGCGACGCCGTCGAATCTTCCGCGCATTAGCGCGCATCTCTCATACCCTGATCGGATTTTTCAGATTTGAAGCATGTTTGCCACGATCCGGGAACAAATCGACACTATTTTTCGCGAGGACCCGGCAGCAAAGAGCATCCTTGAAATCGTACTTTGCTATCCGGGATTTCACGCTATCCTGCTACACCGGCTGGCCCATCGGTTATACCAGGCGGACGTCCCGATTCTGCCCCGCTTCATCTCTCAATTCTCCCGTTTTCTGACCGGCATTGAAATCCACCCGGGCGCAACCATCGGCCGGCGTTTCTTCATCGACCACGGCTCGGGCGTAGTGATTGGAGAAACCACCGAGATCGGCGACGACGTTCTGGTTTACCAGGGAGTCACGCTGGGTGGAACGGGCAACGAGCAGGGCAAGCGGCATCCCACGGTCGGCAACCACGTCGTGATCGGATCGGGCGCAAAGGTGCTCGGCAGCATTCAGATCGGAAACTACGTAAAAATTGGGGCGGGCTCGGTTGTGGTGCATCCCGTGCCTGATCGTTCCACCGTCGTAGGCATTCCCGGGCGCGTAGTGCGCATGCGGTCCTCATCGAGCGGAGTTCTCGAACATGGCCAGTTGCCCGATCCCGAGGGCCAGGAGATCGATGAAATCAAGGAACGTCTGGCCGATCTCGAAAGTCAGATGAAGGCTCTGCGCGAGGCAATCCCGCCGAAAGCCGGGCGCGGCACGGTTTGAAAACGGCCGCGACGGGCAGTCTGCCGCTCCGTCCTTTGTAATGCTACTCTCAGAGCCATGGAAGTACACTTCACGCCCGAGCAGGAAGCGCAGCTTTCGCAAATCGCCAACCATAGTGGCACGGACACCGAGCAACTGGTGAAGGATGCCGCCTTGCGGCTGCTCGAAGAAGACCGGCATTTTCGTGCCGCGGTCCGTCGTGGCATCGAACAGGCCGACCAGGGAGAACTGTCTCACCATAATGACGTCAGAGCACGCATCGAGCGGCTCTTGGAACCTTGATTGATATTCGATGGACAGCGGAAGCCAGTTCCAATCTCGAACACATCGCCCTGCGCATTGCCGCCGATAATCCCGAAGCCGCGCTACGAACCGTACGCATGATCTTTGAGCGAATCGAGCTTCTTGCCACCCTCCCGCATCGCGGTCGTATCGGACGCGAGCAGGGTACACGCGAACTGGTATTTTCTCCCCTTCCATATGTCGCCGTCTATCGTGTGAACGACTCTGCCATCGAAATTCTTCATATCTGGCACGGAGCCCGGGCGAGAGGTTAAAGTCCCGGTTCCATCTCGCGAAACGCAGGACTATCGCAGGTAAGAACGCAGGGCATCGATAAGATCGTCAGCCGCCTGGGCCTGCTCCTCCGTCTGGTGTTTCGCATCCAGCACGTGGAAGCGAATGTGTCCTTCAATGACTTCCGCCATGAGCGCATCCATCGCGCCGCGGCAGGCCGAAATCGTGTGCAGGATTGCGGAACATTCCGCCTCTTCGCTCAACTCCCGCTCGATCGCTTCCACCTGCCCGCGAATGCGCCGGACGCGGTTCAATAACTTCCGTTTTTCCTGAACGGTATTCGCCATATTGTAACTTTACAACAATACCCCGGCGGGTATACGCTGGTCTTGGATCGTTTTCTTGCCGCTCACTGAAACCTGTCGCCGCCCGAACGGAAATTCTCATGCTGCTCCGCCTGTCGATAACAACGCTTCTCGTATGCCTGTGCGCTCCCTTCGCGGGCGCGCAGGATGGCGGCGTTCCCCTGACTGTTGCTCCCGAGCGCTGGAATCTGCTCTATCAGGCCACCTCCATCGGCCAGTATCATGGCACGTTCAACTCGCCCTATGAAGGCGTCAACAGCTTGTCGGACCGGCAGGAACGTGACGTTTCGCTGACGGCCACGTTATTTTTCGGTTTCAGAATCACGGACAACACGCAATTTTACTTCGATCCGGAGATCGCCGGAGGCCGCGGATTCAGCGGCGTGACGGGAATTGCGAATGCCCCGAACGGCGAACTCCCGCGAGTTGCCAGTGCTACTCCGAAGCCCTATCTCGCGCGGCTTTATATGACGCACGATTTCGGCTTCGGCAGCGAAAAGGAATCCGTGGATGGCGATGAAAACCAGCTTGCCGGGTCTCGCCCCATGACCCGCTACACCGTCATCGCGGGCCGCTTCACGCTCACGGATTTCTTTGACAACAATAAGTACACGCACGACCCGCGCACTCAGTTCATGAGCTGGGCCACCATGTATAACGGCGCGTGGGATTACCCCGCCGATACGCGCGGCTACACCTGGGGCTGGGTGCACGAGTTTCATACACGCCACTGGTCTCTGCGTTATGCGAGCGCCGCTGAAGCGAAAACCGCGAACGGCCTGCGCTTCGATCGCCGCCTCTTCCGCGATCGCGGCGACGTATTCGAAGGTGAAGTGCGTTACAATCCGCGCTCTCACCCCGGCACGCTCCGCCTGCTGAGCTATCTGAACCATACCGATTCCGGCAGTTACGGCAAGGCGCTGCAACTGGCCGCGGCAACAAACACCACGCCGGACGTGACAAAGACGCTCCAGGTTGGCACACTGAAATACGGCTTCGGCATCAACATGGAACAGGAGATTGTCCGCAACGTAGGTGTTTTCACGCGCCTCGGCTGGAACGACGGCAAGACGGAGGACTTCGCCTTCACCGCCATCGACCGGCTTGCCGGCAGCGGCGTCTCCGTCTCAGGCGCGGAATGGAAGCGATCCGGCGATACCGCCGCCAGCGCGCTGACGGTCAGCGGCCTGTCCGCCGTGCACGCCCTCTATCTCAGCCGCGGCGGACTCGATTTCATCATTGGAGACGGGAGGCTCAACTACGCGCCGGAGTACGTGTGGGAAAGTTACTACAGCGCTCGCGCGTTCAAAGGCTTTTTCGTGACGCTCGATGCCCAGCATATCGCCAACCCCGCGTACAATCGCGACCGGGGTCCGCTCTGGGCGTATTCGCTCCGCTTTCATATCGAGGAGGGCAAACAATGAGAGCCGCCGGTAAGAAATGAGAAAGGTCGACACACTCCGGCGCGCGCCTGAAAAACGTCCGCCCACGAAACACGCACGCCCCGCGTTCTCCTCCTGGAACGTGATGCGGTATCGGCTTCTCGCTCTGTTCGCGATCATCGGGCCGGGCTTCATCACCGCCAACGTCGATAACGACCCCGGAGGCATTCTCACCTACTCGCAGGCGGGCGCAAAATACGGCTATACCCTGCTCTGGACGCTGGTCCCGACCACCGTTGCCCTGATCGTGGTGCAGGAAATGGCTGCGCGCATGGGCGCGATCACCGGCAAAGGGCTTTCCGACCTCATCCGCGAGGAATTCGGCCTGCGCATGACATTCTTCACCATGACCGTGCTCGGCCTGGCCGATTTCGGCAACATCGCGTCCGAATTTGCCGGGCTCGCATCGGGCATGCGCATCTTCGGCGTCAGCCCCTATATCGCGGTGCCTTTAGGCGCGGCGCTCGTCTGGACCGTCATCGTGCGCGGGTCGTACAAACCGGTCGAGCGCGTCCTGCTGATCCTTTCGATGATTTATTTCGCCTATCCGGTCTCGGCTATTCTCGCGCACCCGGACTGGAAGCTTGCGTTGCGGGACACGATCGTTCCCCAGTTCAATTCTGACCCCGGCTATCTGGTGATGATCGTGGGGCTGATCGGGACCACTATCACGCCCTGGATGCAGTTCTATCTGCAGGCCTCGATCGTGGAAAAGGGCGTCTCAAAGCGGAACTACGGGCTGAGCCGCATGGACGTGATCTTCGGATGCGTGGTGACGGATGTCATCGCGTTTTTCATCGTGGTGGCTTGCGCCGCCACCATCTTCCACTCGCAGCACCGCGAAATCACGGACGTCGCGGAAGCAGCGAGAGCGCTCGCGCCGTTCGCCGGCAAGTTCGCCGCGATTCTCTTTGCCGTGGGCCTGGTCAATGCGTCTCTGATGTCGGCCGCCATTCTTCCGCTGGCCACGGCATACAACATCTGCGAGGGGCTCGGATTCGAATCCGGCATCGACCGCCGTTTCAACGAAGCCCCGATTTTCTATGGCCTTTACACCGCGCTGATCGTCTGCGGCGCGGGCTTCGTTCTTTTCCCCGGCCTGCCGCTGCTCAAGGTGATCCTGATTTCACAGGTGGCGAATGGCATTCTGCTGCCGTTCGTGCTGGGTTTCATGCTGATCCTGATCAACCGCGAGCGCCTGATGGGCGAGTATCGGAACGGCCCCTGGGGCAACTTCATCGCCGGGGGAACGAGCGTCATTATGGTGATGCTCACCATTGCACTGATTTATAACAGCATTGCGTCGTAATCACGGTTTGAGGCTTTCCGCTCTCAGGTCGGCCATGCGATGTTACGCCGAAAATCGGAATGTGCCAGAAGCTCCGGCGCAGGATTGTAACCGGGTACAGCGATGAGTGCGACCTGAAGTCCGGCCCGGCGAGCATGCTTCATCGCCGGTATGCAGTCCGTATCGTTGGTGACCAGCGCAATGACGTCGATCGAACGGGTAGCTGAAAGCGTCGCCATGTCGAGGCCGATTCGCATGTCAACGCCCTTCTGTTCGAATCTGGCTTCGAAATCGGAGTCCATAAGCGGTACGGTCGGAGTGAAAGGGATTTTCGACTGCTTGAGAACAAACCCGCGGAACTTCAGCACCCCCACTCTCACGGCAAACAAATCCTTATGCGACAACTCATGCAGCCACTTGTCCGAGCCGGTGAATGCTCTCTTGGTTCCCGAAACGGGCTGAATAGCCTCCCCCTCATAAGGGGGACAGTCATAATAGAGGATGCGGTGAATCACTTCATCCGCGAGGGCACAGGCATGGCCGATCTTCTCTATGTAATCAGGAACAAAGGATTTTTTGGCCTTTCTGACGTAGACGCGAAGATGGCCACCATCGATCAAAACGGCAATTCTCTGTTTCATGGCGCTGAAATGATTAAGGCCCAGGGAGTGAACCCCCTGGGCCTGTATAGTACCCGCCTACGGGTGTATCGGATAAAAAACGACGACAGGAAACTGGCGTCTATAAAAAGCATACACTAATTCAGTACTGAAAAAGGCCCCACTTTTCGGGGGCAGAAAACGGGCGTCGAAAATGGCCCATGAGACAGAATACGTTGAGAACCCAGACACCCCAAAGTACCGAAAACGGGCGATTGGCCCATATACGCTCTTCTTTTCTGCCCGGCGACCTGCGGACGAGGTGCCTGTTAAGGCCGTCTATTCGCGCGAGACTGCCACCCGCAGCCGTTTGAAAAAATACGCCGGATACGTCTGCGTCACCACCGGTTTCGGCCCCTGCAACTCCGGCCCGCGCTCTTCGTTGCGATAAATATACGGCATTACGCTGACCAGTTCCCATCCCTGCTGCGCGAGCGCCTGCAATTCCCGCTGGTCCACCTGGTCGTATTTCCCAGGCGTAACCTCCCGTGGAAACACGGCCCGGACTTCGAACGGCGCATAGCCCGGCACTGCCCCGGAAACGGCAAAACGCTCCCGCTGCGCCCACAGCAACGCTGCGGCGGTTGTCAGCAGAGCCAACGTCAGAACAGTTCGTTTCATTTCCAGATGTGACGATTCGACCGGGCGGAGCGTGCAAATCTTCCCAGACCGTTTCAGGGAATCTTCAGTTTCGTCGTTTAGCATTAAAATCGGACAAGCTAGGATCGGACAAGCTAGGATCGGACAAGCTAGGATCGGACAAGCCGGAATCGGACAAGCCAGGCCGGACAAGACCGTTTAAATTCGAGTAAGGAGCGAGAGTCAATGAAAGCCTTTTTGTTATTTGCTGTTGCGGTGGCCGCGATGGCCGCGCCGCCGGTTTATAAAGTTACCAATAAAATCAAAATCGGCGGCCCGGGCCGTTGGGACTACGTTTATGTGGATAGCGCCAACCACCGCCTCTACGTTTCGCACGCCACCCAGACCGAAGTGATCGACACCGCGACCGACAAGCTGGTGGGAACCATCCCCGGCACCACGGGCGTGCACGGCATCGCGGTTGCGAACGGCCTTGGCCGCGGCTTCACCAGCGACGGCATGGATAACGATGTCACCATCTTCGATCTGAAAACGCTCAAGGTTCTCGGCAAAGTGAAGACTGGAACCAACCCTGACTCGATCGTCTACGAGCCGGTCTCTCGTCGCGTCTTCACCTTCAATGGCCGCAGCGACGACTCGACGGCTTTCGATGCCAAAACCGGCGAAATCGTCGCGGCATCCATCCCCGTCGGAGGCAAGCCCGAGTTTGCCCAGGTGGATCGCAAAGGGCATATCTATTTCAACATTGAAGACAAGAACGAGATCGGCGAAATCGACGCGAAAACAGCCGTGCTGACGAAACACTACTCCATCGCCCCGTGCAAGGGTCCAAGCGGACTCACGTTCAACGAGAAGGCCACCTTGCTGTTCTCAGTCTGCGGCAACAAGATGATGGTGGTGAGCAACCCGGTGGAAGGCAAGGTCATTGCCACTCCCGCTATTGGGCAGGGTCCCGACGGCGTGGCTTTCGACTCCGGCTACGCTTTCAGCGCGAATGGCCGCGACGGCACCATAACGATGGTCGGCGAAACCTCACCGGGAACGTTCGAACCCGTCGCTACTATCGCGTCACAGCCGCAGGCTCGCACCATCGGCGCCGACCAGAAAACACATAAGCTCTATCTGCCCGCGGCGGAGTTCGGCCCCGCGCCTCCTCCGCCAGCGGGTGGCGGCAGAGCTGGCCGGCCTCCGGCGATACCGGACAGCTTCATGATCGTGGTGGTCGGAAGATAATTCTTTTGAAGAGAATTCTTCGCGAAGACAGCACTACGTCTTCGTGAAACTGACCGCGCGGCCAAACCGCGCCCTTATCGTATGCGCTTTCTTCGCATTGGCTGCGAGTAGCGCAATGTATGCACAGACTGAAACCGGAGAAATCACGGGGACCGTGCGCGACCCCGCGGGTGCCGTCACGCCCAATGCCGAGGTGACCGCTACCGATCAGGCACATAACACCTCCCGGACGGTTACCTCCACGGGTGACGGCATCTATGCGTTTCCGAGCTTGCTGCCAGGCCAGTACAGGCTCTCGGCCACCGCCACTGGATTTCAGACCACGACGCAGTTGGTCAACGTCACCGTCGGATCGAAGATCGGTCTGGACCTGCGCCTGAAGCTTGGACAGCAGAGCCAGGTGGTTGAAGTGCGGGAGGAGGCGGCCCAAATCAACACCGAAACACAATCGATCGGGCAAACCCTCTCGACCGCTGAAGTGCTGGATCTGCCCACCATCACGCGCAACCCTTACGATCTGGTGAAAACGGTCGGCAACACGACCAATGCCGATCCCTCGGGCGGCGATCGCGGCGTGGGCGTCTCGATCAACGGACTGCGCACCAGCGACGTCGGCATCCTGCTCGATGGCGTCCCCAACCGGAATAACTTCGATACCACGGTCGCGGTTCAGACTCCGCTCGACTCCGTGGGCGAAATCAATGTCATCACGAACAACTTCACGGCTGAATACGGTAAAGCGCTGGCCGGCATAGTCAATGTCAATACCAAACAGGGCACTAATACCCTTCACGGAACCGTATATGAGTTCAATCGCGTTTCCGCTCTGACGTCCAATACCTTCGAAAATAATGCGACCGGGATTCCCGTTTCGCCTTTCACCCGTAACCAGTTCGGATTTTCGGCTGGCGGGGCGATCGTCAAGAACAAACTTTTCGTTTTTGCAAATCCCGAATGGACTCGCGTCCGGAGCGTGGCTACCGAGATCGCCACCATTGCGACGCCTCAGTTGATCGCGGCATCGGCGCCGAACACACAGGCGTTCTTCAACACCTTCGGCCATCTGTCGGCAGGGGTTGTCCCCCTGCAAACCTTTACCTACGGGCAGGCATGCACTTCGGCGGCCTGCACTCTGCTTCCCGCCAGCACACCCGCGTATGAGAAGGTTGCTTACAACGCACCCGCGGATTCCGGCGGTGGCAATCCCCAGAACACTTCCCAGTTCGCCGGACGTGTCGACTACGTTCTGAGCGACTCGACACAGCTCTATTTCCGCTTTGCCCGCGACTACTCGACTTCCTTCGACGGCACCGTGACCAACAGCCCTTATTCCGGCTACAACACGGGTGAGAACGATTCCACCAATTCGTTCGTGCTTTCCGGGACTCACATCTTTTCAACGAGCCTGATCGCGCAGACCAAGCTCAGCTTCAACCGGATCGGACATCTGCAGGGCCTGAGCACGGCGCCCATCGGACCGACGCTTTACACGACGTTGAACTCGACCGGCAGCCTCGGCGGCGCGCAGATCGCTTATCCTGGCTATTCGCCTTCCACGCCCGGCAATCCTTTGCCGTTCGGCGGGCCTCAGAACGTAGTGCAGCTGAATGAGGACCTCACGAAAATCGTGGGTAAACATAATATCCGCTTTGGCGGTTTGTTTACTTACATCGAGGACAATCGCACGTTCGGCGCCTATGAGACCGCGGTGGCGGCTCTCGGCACCAACACATCGTCCTCAATCGATAATCTGATCGATGGCCAACTGACGTCGTTTGAGGCCGCCATCTATCCTCAGGGCAAGTACCCCTGCATCGGGGGCGTGGTGACGGCCGCGTGTACGCTCACCCTTCCGGTCGGGCCTCCTAACTTCAGCCGCAGCAATCTCGGCCACGACGCCGCTCTCTATGTCCAGGACAGCTGGAAGATCCGGCCCACGGTCACGCTGAATCTCGGTTTGCGCTGGGAGTACTTCGGCCCGCAGGCGAACCGTAATCCGAATCTCGATTCGAATTTTTATCCGGGCTCAGGATCCAACATCGAACTTCAGTCGGCCACCGGGTCCGTTCAGCTCGCTCCCCAAAGTTCCGTCGGCGGTCTCTGGAAACGGGACTGGCATGACTTCGGTCCGCGCCTCGGTATTGCATGGGACGTCTTCGGCGATGGCAAGACCTCGGTTCGCGGCGGGTACGGTTTGGGCTACGATGCCAACTTCGGCAACGTAAGTTTCAACGTGATCCAGAACCCTCCCAATTACGGAGTCCTCGGCCTGACCGCCGGCGTTGACGTGCCGACGATTCCGATTACCACCAGCAACACCGGCCCTCTCTCGGGCACCAGCGGATCGTCACCTCTCGGGCCCGTGACGCTGCGCCCCGTCAATCCGAACCTCAAGACGGCTTATGCGCACCTGTGGAGCGGGGCGATCGAACACGAGTTCACCCCCGGCCTGGTCGGCGCCATCGAATACGACGGCAGTAAAGGCGTCAATCTCTATTCGATCGACCGGCTGAACATCCCCGGCTCGGATCTGGTCTACGCCGGCACGGGCACTCCCACCGAACGCATCAATTCGCAGTACGGGTTCATCAACTACCGCACCAACGGCGGTTTTTCCGACTACAACGCGATGAATCTCCGGCTCGAAATGCGGAATTTCCGCAGACAGGGTCTCACCCTGCGGGCCAATTACACCTGGTCCCATGCGATTGACAATCTCAGCAACACGTTTTCAGAGACCAACAATGGCGCTGGCAACCTGGGGTTTCTCAATCCCCTGAATCCGGGTCTGGACAGAGGCAATGCCGATTTCGACGTGCGCCATCGCTTTTTGTTGACTGCGATCTGGAACGAACCGTTCAAAAGCTCAAACCGGATTGTGAACCAGGCGCTCGGCGGCTGGAGTCTTGTGCCCGATTTCAGCGCGCGCACGGGTACTCCGTTCACCGTCTATGACTGCACCAATGAAGGTTATGCCGTATGCCCGCGAATCATGTACGATCAACCCTTCGCCCCGGTTTACACGGCCACCCCAGCCTCGGGCGCCAACCAGTTCAATTATCTGAACCTCGGGACTCATGACAGCACTTATGTCAACCCGCTGGTCGGAGTGTCCGACTTCGGTCCGTACCCGTCCTCCATGACGGGACGCAACTCACTTGTTACTCCCGGCGTCTGGAACATGGATCTGGCGGTGCACAAGACCTTCCAGCTCGATGAACGGTTCAGGCTGCAGTTCCGGGCAGAGGCGTTCAACGTTTTGAACCACTCCAACCTTTACATCGTTTACTCGAACACCGACTCCTCGGCCACCAGCGTCATTACAGCGGTAAAAGGGATTCGCAACGATAATGCCGGCATCTCGCCAACCAGCGAAAACCGCAATCTGCAGCTCGCTCTGAAATTGCTTTTCTGATATGGCGGAAGGGAAATCAGCCGGCGTTTTGAGCTTTGACCACGGCCGCGCGGATCGCGGCCGGGGTCGCAAGCCCGTCGAAACGCTGTACCGTATTCCCGTTCCGGTCAAGCACGAGCGTAACGGGCAACTGATCCATCTCTCCCGAACCCAGGCCGACCGTATAGCGGATCGGGTTCTTTGCAAGGTACGGTTTTACCGAATCCGCGCCGTCCTGATCCATCGAGATGCCGACTACTTCAACGCCTGCCGCCCCCAGTTCATCGTGCATGCGATTGAACTCCGGAATCTCCGAGCGGCACGGCACGCACCAGGTCGCCCAGTAGTTCAGAACCACAACTTTGCCCTTCCAGCCAGCCGTCGAGAGCGCGGTGCCATCGAGCGTCTTGAAGGGAGAACCGGCCAGGACAGCAGTCAATGGGGCGGATGCCGCCGGTTTCGTATTAAGAAACGCCAGATACTCGTCCGTCTTCCTGGTCAGCCCGGGGAAAGTCGCCAGCACGTTCTGGTTCGCATCGTAAAGAACGTAGAACGGAATGGCTACGGTCTGGAACTTGCTTTCTTCCAGCTTCTGGTTGAGCTCGGAGGCGGCGTCGGTGCCATCGGTGTAAAGATCCACCAGCACCATGTTCTTCATGACTCCGTTCACCTCGGGCCTGGTGAACATGTTGGCCTTCATCCAGTGGCAGTTGGTGCAGGCGTACCCGGTGAAATTCACCAGCACCGTCTTGCCCTCTGCCTTTGCTTTCGCGAAAGCCGCCTCGAGATCGTTTTCGTTCCAGGCAAGAGCGCCGTCGCCAACTCCATTGGCGGCGGGCGGTATGTAGGCTTCGATTTCACCCAGTTTCGTCCCGAACATGCCCGGCACCAGACTGAGTCCGAAAACCACGAAGACGATGCCGATCAGCAGGCGCGGCACGCTCAATTCGGCGTCGCGGGCGATACCCGGCAGACGCACGAACCCCAGCAGATAGAATCCAGCCATGGCGAACAGCACCACCCATGCGGCCAGGAAGCGCTCGCGGGTCAGGAAGCCGGTTTGCAGCACCGCGTCCAGGCTATAGAGGTATTTCAGCATCGCCGCCAGCACGAAGAATCCCATCACCACTTTGACCCGCGACAGCCATTCGCCCGAACGCGGCAGTCTCTGCAGATACTTCGGGAACAGGGCCAGCAGGAAAAACGGGAGTGCAAGACCGCTGGCGAAGACCACCATGCCCAGCACCGGCCGCAGCTTGTTGTCTCCCACGGAAGCCGCGAGCAGCGTGCCCATAAATGGCCCCACGCACGCGAAAGAAGCCAGAGCAAAGGTCAGCCCCATCAGCAGCGTCCCGACGAACCCGCCGTGCCCTGACGCGGAGTTGAGTTTTGTCAGCACCCCGGAAGGAATGTTGATCTCGAACGCGCCCAGCAGGCTCAAACCGAACACAAAAAAGATCAGCGCAATGAAACCGTTCACCCAGGCGTTCGAGCCGAGTTGCACCACGGCTGCCGGCCCGAGAGCCAGCGTCAGAATCAGTCCCAAACCGCTGAACAGAACGATGATCCCGAGACAGAACGTGATCGCCTGCCTCAAACCGCCGCGCTGTCCCACAAAGTAAGACATCGTGATCGGAATCATCGGGAACACGCAGGGCGTGAAGATCGCGGCCAGACCGAATCCGAAGGCCAGCAACAGGAACCCGCCGAGGCTGCTTTCATCGGCCAGGACGGGCATGGGCCCTACGGTCTTCGGGCCGTCCTGCTTCGCTTCGAGGTATCCGCCGGGAATGGCAATCGCGGCTGCCGGGGCCGATGCGGCGATGTTCAGGCTTGCGCTGACCTGGCGCGTGCGCGGAGGGATGCAGGACGTTCCGCTGCACGTCTGGTAGCGCGGTTCGAACTCAATCGTGACTGGGCCGGGCGGCAGGTCCTTCTTCAACTGAATCCGGGCGAGGAAAAGCTGCGTGCCTTCGTAGGTTTCGGTGTCGGCGTTGAAATTAGGGTCGAACTTGCGAATCGGCGGAGGCTCAAAAATGGTGAACTTTTCGACAGCCGGGCTGTTTTGAGTCCGGATCGTAGTTGGAATCGGACCGGGAGGCGTAGTCAGCGAGTACATGTGCCACTCGGGTGCGACAGTGGCTTCGAGATGCCCCAGAACGGTCGCCCCGGGGGCTGCCGACGTCTGGTCCAGCGTTAGTTTCCACTGAACGTGGTTGAACTTTTCAGTTTGCGCAAAAGCGCTGGCGGCGCAGAGAAAAACCAGTAACGAACGGCGCATAATCACACCTTGGCAAAATCGCGCAACGCTTCTTCGATGCGCTGGTTCATATTGCTGGACGCAAAATTTGCCGCCACCTTGATGGCGTTCTTGATGGCGTTCGAATCGGACCTTCCATGACAGATAATGCAAACGCCCCTGACACCCAGCAAAGGCGCGCCGCCGTATTCGGAATAGTCCACTCTCTTCTTGAAATCCGTGTAAGCCGAACGCGATAGCGCATAACCGATCTTGCGGGTAACGGTAGCTTCAAGCGATTCGCGCAACATACTTCGAATCATCTCGGACAAGCCTTCGCTGACCTTCAGCGCGACATTGCCGACAAACCCGTCGCACACCACGACATCCGCGCGGCCCGAGAAAATATCGCGCCCCTCGACATTGCCGATAAAGTTGATGCCGAGCGCCTTCAGCAGCGGCGTCGTATCGCGCGTCAGTGCGTTGCCTTTGTGCTCCTCTTCGCCGATCGAAAGCAGACCCACGCGCGGCCGCTCGATCCCCAGCACGGACCGGGAATAAATCTCGCCCATAAGCCCGAACTGCTGAAGCATTTCCGGCTCGCAATCCACATTCGCGCCGACGTCGAGCACCACTACCGGCGTCCCCTTATGCGTCGGGAAAATACCGGAAAGAGCGGGCCGGTCGACGCCGGGCACCTTCCCAATTACCATTTTAGCGATTGCCATGCAGGCGCCGGTATTCCCTGCGGACAGGAAGCCATCCGCCTGACCGGTTGAAACCAGACGCGCGCAGACGTGCATCGAACTGGCCTTTTTCCCGCGTGCAGCCTTCGCCGCGTGGTCGTCCATCGTGATCCGGTCGGAAGCGTGGACGATCGTGATCGGAAGATCGCCCGCGGACTCGTGCAACTTGAGTTCGCGCTCGACCGTCGGGCCATCGCCCACCAGAAGGATGCGGTGGCCGTATTCCCTCGCGGCATGTACCGCGCCTTCGACCTCCGGCACCGGGGCTTTGTCGCCCCCCATCGCGTCTACTGCAATGGTGACCATTGGCTCAGTTTAACGAATTGTTTATGCCTGCCATTACTCCGTTGCGGCTTCGATGACTTCGCGGCCCTTGTACTGCCCGCAATGGGGGCAGACACGGTGAGGCACCTTGGGTTCGTGGCAGTTCGGGCATTCGGAGTGCGCGGGCTTGCTCAGGGCGTCATGGGCGCGGCGGGTCTGCGTGCGCGCATTGGAGTGTCGTCGTTTCGGATTCGGCATTGTGTTTCTTGTTTCCTCAAATAGCTTAAATGTGTAAATCTTTCAAAGCCATCCATCGGTCGTCACCGGGATGGGGCTGGCAGGCGCATTCCGTCTCATTGCGGTTAACCCCGCAGATCGGACAAATGCCCCTGCAGTTTTCGCTGCATACCCGCTGCATCGGGAGTTGTAACAACACCTGCTCCCGGACTATATCTTCAAGCTGGAGACCGGGTAACTCATAGAATCCCATTTCAGCCTCGCCCTCGTCGATCGCTACTTCATCCGCGCCCGCGGTCGATTCGAGCGGACGATAAAACAAATCGAACGGGGCATCGATATGAAACGCGGCCCGGCCGAGACAACGATCGCACTCAGTTTCGAGGTCGGTTTCGATACGGCCCGTCACCCGGACTTCGCCCCCGGTATCGGGCAGCAGTTCGGCGCTGCCACGCGCAACCAACGGCCCCTTCTGGATGACGCCAGTATCCGAAAAGTCGAACCCATTTGGCTTCCAGGTCTCCGCGAAGGAGACTTTGCGGGCCTCCATCTCCTTAATACTCAGTAACATGGCTGTTGGGCTGGGAACACACAATTGTAGCATGGCGCCAGGCTGGCGGCTTTACCGGAGGCTCTTAACGGACGATAATGTGGAGCGCGATGAACATGCCGTCGTCGCCGGCCTTATAGCGCACCGTCACTCGTGCCCGCTCGCGAAGCTTGCCTTCGACCTGCGTCTGCGCGTCCCGCATAAATTCCCGCGTTACCGCCGCATGCCCCGGAACCTTGCGGACAACGGTGACCGCGTCGTCCGTCAGCTTCGTCACCACCCCGGAGAAAATGTCCGCCGCCGGCGCTGGTTTCTTCAAGGAAGGGGTATCCGCTTCCTGCGGCCGAAGCGCCGCGGGCACAAGGAGGCCCAGCACGATCACGAGCGCGCGTACGCTGCGGAAAAGCCGGTTCACTCTATCCAGAATAGTTGGAAACCCCACACTTCGGGTGCGGGTTACGATTAAACTGGCTTCATCAGTTCTCCCGGCGCCAGGTTCGTTTCCTCGCGGACGCCGCCGCCGGGGCTGCTCAACGGCAGAGTGAGACTGAACACCGTGCCCTTGCCCGGTTCGCTTTGCACCTCGACCGTGCCGCCGTGCGCCCGCACAATCCAGGCAACAAAACTCAACCCGAGTCCCAGTCCCTTTTCCGGCGACGCCTGCTCCCCCGCCCCTCTCACCCGGTAAAAGCGGTCGAAAATATGCGGAAGATGCTCGTCCGGAATGCCCTCCCCGGTATCTTCCACCCGAATCGTGGCCTCGTGATCCCTGCGGTCCAGCACCACCCGGATCTCCCCGCCCGGAGGCGTGAACTTGATCGCGTTCGACAGCAGATTGGAGAGCATCCGCTCGATCTGCACGCGGTCGAAATCGCCCTCGCAATGGGAAACGCCGGCAATTAACCGCAGCGTCAATTCCCCGCCCTCGGCCGGAATCTGGAACTGTTCCACGATATTCTCCACCACGTCAACCAGATCGAGGCGCTGCTTTTGCAGAATCACCTGCCCCGTTTCGGCCTGCGACAGGAGCAGCAGAGCCCGCACAATCTGCGAAAGCCGCTCGATATCGGAAAGTGAATTCACGATCGCATCGCGGTACTGTTCCACCGTCGTGGCCGTAAACAATGCCACCTCCAGCTGTCCCCGAACCACGGTGATGGGCGTCCGCAGTTCATGCGATACATCGGTCGAAAACTGCCGCACCTGATTGAAATTGATCTCGATGCGTTCAATCATCTGATTAAAGGTTTCGATCAGGCGGTCCAGTTCGTCTCCTGCACCCCGAACCGGAATCCGGAGGCTGAGGTTCGATCCGCTGATGCGCTGCGCCGTTTGCGCGATTTCGAGAACCGGCGTCAACGCGCGTCCCGCGAAAATCCAGCCAATAACGATGCCGGTCAAAATCACCAGCGGCAAAAGGATGACTCCCTGCAAAGTAAACCGGTTCAGAATCCTGCGGGAATCCGCCAGCGAGGTTCCGATCGCCACGTAAAACTTCTTCGACGCATCCTCCTCGCCGTAAACGTAGCTGGCGCGGATCAGATAGGGCACGTTCCGGCCATCGGTGGTTTCGGTCCAGATCGCGCCCGGAGACTGCAGCACCCGCCGGATTTGCGCCGGCTTGTCCATGCCGAGCGACTGGTAGTTGGACGAGCCATCCATCACATGCCCCTGCGCGTCCGCGATGAGATAAACCTTCTGCGCGCCCGCTACCGCGCTGCTTTCGTCGGGATCGTGGAAATCGACATTCCACACCGGATGGAAATTGTTCTGCCCGCTGTCGCTGACGATTCGCAGATAGGCCTTGACGATGGCCCAGTTCTGATCCAGATCGTCATGCGCGCCCGAGTCAAGACTGGTGGCCAGATTCTGGCGAAACAACAGGCTCACGCCCACGAGGAGCAGCGTAAACACCAGCGTATAAACCGCCGTGAGAGTGAATCGCAGGCCGCGCGTGATGTGTTTGCGTTCCGCCAACGGAGTTACACGCTAGGGCTGGATCTCGAACTGGTTCGCCGCGTCGCCGCCCTGCGCCACACCCTTCTCCGGCGCCTCGATCATGTACCCGATGCCGCGCACGGTATGGATCAGCTTTTGCACGAAGCGGTCGTCGATCTTACTGCGCAGATGGCGGATATAGACATCCACGATGTTGGTCAGGCCGTCGTAATCCATATCCCACACGTGCTCGACGATCATGGTGCGGCTCAGCGGACGCCCTTTATTCCGCATCATGTATTCGAGAATGCCGAATTCCTTGGGCGCCAGTTCAATGGTCTCCGCCCCTCGCACCACTTTGCGGCGCGCGCAGTCGAGTGCCAGATCGGCAACCTGCAGTTTCTCCGGCGACGGCTGCCCGCGGCGCAGCAAAGCACGCACGCGCGCCAGCAGTTCCACGAACGCGAAGGGTTTCGTCAGGTAATCGTCGGCGCCCGTTTCGAGCCCTTTCACCCGGTCGTCCACCGCGCCGCGCGCGCTCAGAATCAGCACGGGAGGGCCGGCGCCGCGGCTGCGGATACGCTCCAGCACCTTCAGGCCGTCCATGTCGGGCAGCATCAGATCGAGGATGACCAGATCGTAATCCGTATCGTGGGTGAACTGCAGGGCCATGGCGCCATCCTGCGCTACGTCGACGGCATAGCCCGCCCCTTGCAACCCGCGGCCGAGGAAGTCCGCAATTCGTTTCTCGTCTTCAACAACGAGGATTCGCATTCAGCTTCAGATTACCTCAAATAGAATGTAGTATGGCTGCGTCCAAAGACTTCGAATGAAACTCCTGCCGTTACTGTTGATCTCTGCGCTGCTCCTGGCACAAAAGCCCGCCGAAACCTGGACTCTGACCTTCGCCGATGAATTCAACGGCACGGACGTCGACCTCGCCCGCTGGGCGCCGCACGACCCCTGGGGACAGGTGCGCGACCGGCAGTTGCAAGCCTGGTCCCCGGCTTCGGCGGAGGTCAGTGGCGGCCAGCTGCATCTGATCGCCCGGCGGACCGCGGAGGACAGCCCGGTGCGATATGACGGCCAGAATCGGGAATACGTCTCCGGCATTGTGACCACCTTCGGCACGTTTGCGCAGACCTACGGACGCTTCGAGATTCGTTGCAGGGTTCCGGCGGCGCGGGGTCTGCGCGCAGGCTTCTCGCTGCTGCCCGTGCCGCTGGGGCCTTTGCCGGAGATCGACGTCTTTCGCGTTGCCGGCGACGCGCCGGCGCAGATCTCATTCGGGAATCATTGGGGGACCGGGCAGACGGACCGCTCCTACGGCGACGCCTTCCCCGGCCCCGATCTTTCGAGCGGCTTTCACACCATTGCCGTCGAGTGGGATGCCGAAAAGATCGTATGGTTTGTCGATGGCAGGGAGAAGTTCCGGTCGGTCGACGGAGTCCCGCACCAGCGGATGTATCTGCTGCTGGAACTCGCGGTAGGCGGCCGCCGAGGGCTCCTGCCGAACGGATCGACCGTGCTTCCGGCGTCGTTCGACGTCGATTACATCCGGGTCTACCGGCATGGCGCGGCGGCAAAGCCTTAAGCAGGACTGCAACACACGGGTATTCTGAGACGAGGAGCCGAAGCCATGGAAGTGCATTTCACCCCCGACGTGCAAGCGAAACTGGAGCAGATGGCGCGAGAAAGCGGACGCCCGAGCGATGAACTGGTCGAAGACGCAGTGATCTGTTATTTCGACGAACTGGCACACGCCAGGGAGATGCTCGACCGGCGCTACGACAACCTGGAAAGTGGCAGGGTGAAGCCAATTGACGGCGAGGAAGCGTATCGGCGCTTGCTGGAAAAGACGGAAGCGCAGCGTCATCGGCAAAACGGATGATTTCCGGCACCAGGGGAAAACGGACAACTGAACGCTGGAAACTTTTTTATCGAATCTGCCTCCCTTCCCTCGCCGCAATCCCCAGGATCGCCTCCAGGCTCCTAGCCACATCTCCCTCCGTTGTCGCCCACGACGAAACGCTGATCCGCATGGCCGTCCTCCCCTGCCATACCGTGCCTCCGCACCAGCACGTCCCATCCTCCTGAATTTTCCGGATCACGCGCCGTGTCACGCCCGGATTGCCGAAAGACACCAGCACCTGGTTGAGGACCACATCGTTCAGGATTTCATAGCCGGCTTGTCTCAACCCGTCCGCAAACCGGCCCGCGTGCAGGCACGTGCGCTCCACCAGATCGGCTACGCCCCGGCGGCCCAGGTAACGCAGCGCCGCCCACACTTCGATCGCCCGCGCGCGACGCGAAGACTCCGGCCCATATTGCATCGGCTCCCGCCGTTCGCCGGGGTTCAGATAGTCGGCCGTGATCGACATGGCCGCCCGCAGATGCATCGGGTCCCGCACGATTGCGATCCCGCTGTCCTGCGGCACGTTGAGCCACTTGTGCGCATCGGTCGCCCAGGAATCGGCGGCTTCCGCGCCTTCGAGCAAATGGCGGCGCAACGGCGCGGCCGTTGCCCACAGACCGAACGCCCCATCGACATGCACCCAGGCGCCCTGCCGGTGTGCCGCCTGGCAGATCGCCCCGATCGGGTCGGAGGCTCCCGTATTCACATTACCCGCCTGCACGCAAACGATGGCCGGCCCCGTGAACCGTGGCAGGGCCTCCGCCCGCATCCTGCCCTGGCCGTCCACTGGAACCCTGATAATCCGGCTCCTTCCCAGACCAAGCAAAGCCAATGCTTTCAACACCGTGACATGTGCTTCCTCACCTACTGCCACAGCAATCGGGGGCGCGCCGAAAAGCCCGTCTTCTTCCACATTCCACCCGGCCGTTTGAAGCGTGGCATGGCGGGCTGCGGCCAAGCCGGTGAAATTAGCCATCTGGGCACCGGTCACGAACGCTCCGCCGCACCCGCCCGGCAGCCGCAGCAAATCGAGCAGCCACGCGAGCACAATTTCCTCGCACCGAACCGCCACCGGAGAGAGGTCGTGCAGGCAGGCATTCTGGTCCCATGCGTCGGCCATCCAGTGGGCGGCAACCGTGGCGGGCAAAGCTCCGCCCACCACGAATCCGAAAAATCTTCCCCCCATGGTCGCAACCGTGGCGGGTGAGCCGATTTCGTCGAGGAGTTTCAGCACCTCCGCTCCCTCTTCACCCTGCTCCGGCAACGGGCCGCCCAGCGCGCGCAAGGCATCCACATCACCCGGCAGAGGCCCGACCCGGCGTTCCTGAATCGTTCCCAAATACCGCAGCGCGCGGGCGGCCGCATCGGATAAAACCTCTCTGTAAGGATTCTCCATCTCTGCATTCTCGCGAATCGGAGCAGCGCCGGGCGTGCGCTACAATCCGTTCGATGGGTCCGACGCAGGTCAAATCGCAGCTCATGAGCGGATCGGAAATCGATCGTACGCTCGTGCGGCTCGCGCATGAGATCCTCGAAAAGACAAAAGACCTCGAGCAACTGGCCTTTATCGGAATCCGCAGCCGCGGCGTCCCTCTCGCACAGCGCCTCGCCGCCAAAATCGAAGCGCTCGAACACCGCGCCATTCCGGTTGGAATTCTCGACATCAAGCTCTACCGGGACGACCTCAGCACCGTCGGGGCCAGGCCCGTGCACAACGGAACCGAAATCCCGTTTTCCGTCCAGGGCAGGGAAATCATCCTGATGGATGACGTTCTCTATACCGGCCGCACCATCCGCGCCGCCCTCGACGCGCTGTTCGATCACGGGCGCCCGGCGCGCGTGCAACTCCTGGTCCTGATCGACCGGGGCCATCGTGAATTGCCCATTGAGGCGCGTTATGTGGGGCGCGCAATTCAGACTTCCGACACCGAGAGCATCGAAGTAAAATTCAGGGAAATCGACGAAATGGAGAAGGTGCTGCTTGTGGAGCGCACCGCAACCCCTTAGGGGATATGGCCGAAAAGCCCAAAGGCCTGCTCGATATCGAGAGCCTGGACCGAACCGAAATCGAAGCGATTCTCGAAAGAGCCCATTTTTTTCAACCTGCCGATAACGAACCGTTCCGGCGCCTGGATGCGCTGCGCGGCCGCACGATTGTCAACCTGTTCTTCGAGGCCTCCACCAGAACCCGCGTCAGCTTCGAAATCGCGGCCAAACGCCTGGGAGCGGATACCGTCTCCATCGCCGCACAGGGATCGAGCGTCTCAAAGGGCGAGTCCCTGGTCGATACGCTCAATACGCTGGTCGCCATGCGTCCGAACGCCATTGTAATGCGCCATGCGGCCTCGGGTGCGCCGCACTTTCTCGCGCGGCATTTGCAGATTCCCATTATCAACGCGGGCGACGGCACACACGAACACCCGACCCAGGCGCTGCTCGACGCACGCACGATTCTGGACCAGCGCCCCACGCTGGAGGGCCTTCGCGTCGCCATTATCGGCGATATCGCGCATAGCCGCGTGGCCCGCTCGAACGTGCATCTGCTGGCAAAATTCGGCGTCGATATCGTGCTCTGCGGACCTCCGTCTCTGCTCCCGCGCGAACTCGCGCAACTGGCTCCCGGGGTGCGATTGTCTTATGAAATGACCGAAGCGATTCGCGACGCGGACGTGATCATGATGTTGCGCGTCCAACTGGAGCGCCAGCACGAGGCGCCCATGTCGGCGGGCGAGTATTTTCACTTCTACGGACTGCGTCTGGAGCACCTTACACTGGCAAAACCGAATGTGATCGTCATGCACCCCGGCCCCATCAACCGCGGCCGGGAACTGACTTCGGAGGTGGCCGACAGCCAGCGGTCCGTCATCCTGAATCAGGTGGAAAACGGTATCGCGGTGAGAATGGCCGTGCTGGAGCGAATACTCGGATGAGCGCCATTAGGATGAGCGCCCTTCTCATAACCGGAGGCCGCGTCATCGACCCCGCGTCCGGGGGCGACGGACTAGCCGACGTCCTGATCCGCGACGGCCGCATCGAAGCCATCGGCACCGGCCTGGTGGATGACGAAGCCGCCCGGCTCGACGCCACGGGCGCCATTGTCGCGCCCGGATTCATCGACATGCACGTGCACCTGCGGGAGCCCGGCATCGAGCATGCCGAGACCATCGAAACGGGCGCGCGCGCCGCTGCCGCGGGTGGCTTCACCTCCATCTGCTGCATGCCGAACACGGTGCCCGTCAACGACAGCGCCACGGTCACCAGCTATATCGTGCAGCGTGCCCGCGAAGTCGCGTGCGTGAACGTTTTCCCCATCGGCGCCATCACCAAAGGCAGCCTGGGCGACGAACTCGCGGCCATCGGGTCCATGCGCGAAGCGGGCATTGTGGCTATTTCGGACGATGGCCGGCCCGTGATGAACGCCCGCGTCATGCGCCGGGCAATGGAACTTGCGCGCACGTTCGATATCCCGGTCATCGACCATTGCGAAGACCTGAACCTGAGCGCCGGTGGCGACATGCACGAAGGCCAGGTGTCCGTGCGTCTGGGCTTGCGCGGAATCCCTTCCGCCTCGGAAGACATAATGGTCGCGCGCGATCTGCTGCTCGCGGAACTCACGGGCGCGCGCTTTCACGTGGCGCATCTCTCCACCCTGCGGTCCGTCGAAATGGTTGCGTTCGCGAAAAGCCGCGGCCTGAAGGTCAGTTGCGAAGTCACCCCGCATCACTTCGCCATCACCGACAGCGAACTCGCGGCCTACGACAGCAATTTCAAGATGAAGCCGCCGCTGCGGTGCCGGCACGATGCCGATGCCGTCATCGAAGGCATTGTCAACGGCGTGGTCGATGCCATCGCCACCGATCATGCGCCGCATCCCGGAAGCGAAAAAATGCAGGAGTTCGAACGCTGCCCCTTCGGCATCACCGGACTCGAAACCGCGCTCGGCCTTTCTCTTTCGGAGTTGATTCACAAGGGCCGGATCACATTGATGCGCCTGGTCGAATTGTTCACCACCGGTCCGGCCAACATCCTCAAACTTGACCGCGGAACCCTCGCGGTGGGCGCGCCGGCGGACGTGACCATATTCGACCTGAGCACGGAATGGACGTATGATGTTCAACAGTCGTTCTCGAAAAGCCGCAACTCGCCCTTCAACGGAAGGCACTTCCGCGGCGGCCCGCTCGCGACGATAGTCGGGGGCAAACCAGTATGGAACCGTTTTCAAGAGACGAACCGAGAGTAATTACGGGCGGGCACAGTCCACGCCTGCGTATCGGCCTGATCGGGCTGGTTTTTCTATTCTTCATCCTCCTGATCGGGGCCGACTGGGGCGCTTCGGTCCTGATCGATTACTCGTGGTGGAAGGAACTTGGCCAGGTGGATACCTGGGTCGCTCTGTACGCCTATTCGGTGCTGCCCATCGCGGGCGCGACACTGCTTACCTGGATCGTTCTGCTGATCGCCCATGCCCGCGGCGTGAAGTTCGCCGGAGGAAGGGTGGGCGATTACCCGATCTATTCGCGGATTTCGAGCGTCGTGCTGCTCGCTCTGTCCTTTTTCATCGCAAGTGCGAGTATCGATAACTGGACCGTCATCCGCTTTGCGGGCAGCCGCGCGCTGAAAAACATCGAAGGCTTTCCCGATCCGATCTTCGGCAAGCCGGTTACGTTCTATCTCTTCGATCTGCCCTTCTGGTCCGATATGCGCGGTTTCGTTTTCGCCGTCGTCATCGTGACGATTCTGGTTTACTGGCTGGTCGCCCGCGGCTGGCAACTGCGTTTCACGCTGCCCGAGATCACGCGCGGACCGCTCGATCTTTCGCTGCTGCGCCTGAGCGGGGGGCTCGAATCGAAGTTCCTGCGAGGGTCTCTGGCCTTCTTCCTGGTCGCTCTGGCGGCGCGGTATTATCTCGCCCGGTTCGAGATGGTCTGGAATCAGCACCGGTTCCTCGTGGGTGTCGATTATACGGACGACCACTTCGCGCTGCCTCTCTACTGGCTGGTCATCGCAGCCCTGATCGTGGGGGCCGGCCTGGTGATCGCGCGCCGCTGGATTGCCACGGCGGTGGTGGTGGGCGGCAGCCTCGTGCTGCTCTGGGTGGTGCCATCCGTGGCCGGCGCTCTTTACGTCAAGCCCAACGAAATTTCGCTCGAACGTCCGTATATCCAGACCCACATCGAGGCCACGCGCGCCGCCTACGGCCTGGCGGACCGGATGCGCGAGATCGAAATGCACACGGACCCCAATGCCACCGTCGACACGTCGAAACACCGGCCTCTGCTCGATAACGTCCGTCTGTGGGACTGGAAACCATTCCATGACACCGTAATGCAGATGCAGGCTCTGCGGCCTTACTACACCTTTCACGAGCCGCCCGACGTCGACCGCTATACCATCGACGGCCAGTACCGCCAGGTTCTGCTTTCCGCCCGCGAACTCGATATCGCGCAACTGCCGGGCAATCAGTCCAACTGGATCAATCCGCACTTTATCTACACTCACGGCTACGGTCTCGTAATGGCCGAAGTAAGCAAAATTACTCCGGAAGGGCAGCCTGTCTACCTGATTCAGGACATGCCGCCGGAGATCAAAACGCCTTCGCTGAAGATTGTCCGGCCCGAACTCTACTATGGCGAGTTCCAGCACGATCCGGTCTTCGTCGATACCGCCCAGGAGGAGTTCGACTATCCCAAGGGTTCCGACAACGCGAAGACGCGCTATGCGGGCAAGGGCGGCTTCCCCATCTCTTCGTTGACAATGCGGGCGGCCGCGGCGGTGCACTTCGGCGATTCGAATATCGTCCTGACCGGCTATCTGACGGACCACAGCCGCATGATGATTCATCGCCGCGTGCGCGAACGTCTGCAATCGCTGGCCCCATATCTCACATGGGATAACGACCCGTATATCGTGATCACGCCCGAAGGCCGCCTGGTGTGGATGATCGACGGTTACACCACTTCGGACGCCCATCCGTTTTCGCGCGAGATCGATGCCTATGGCGGGATCAATTACATGCGCAACTCAGTCAAAGCGACGGTCGACGCATACGACGGAGAGACGCATCTCTATGTGTTCGATTCCCGCGATCCGGTGATTGAGTCCTACCGTACCCTGTTCCCCGCCCTGTATGAAGATGCCTCGAAGATGCCGGCGGGCCTGCGCGCCCACACCCGCTATGCGGAAGAGCTGTTTCGCGTGCAATCCGACATGTATCGCGTGTACCATATGCGGAACCCGCAATCGTTCTATAACAACGAAGATGTGTGGGAACTGGCGAAGTATTCGACGGGCGGTCAGAACGCCGAGCCGCAACCGGTAAGCCCCACTTACGTTTTTGCCACGCTGCCGGGCGAGAGCAAGCCCGAGTTTTTGCTCATGACCACCTTCACTCCGCTTTCGAAGGAGAATCTGATCGGCGTGATGCTGGCGCGCTCCGACGGGGACAAACTGGGCGAGATCGTGGTTCTGCAGCTTTCGAAGCAGGAATTGACTCTCGGGCCGATGCAGATCGCGGCCCGCATCAATCAGGACCAGAACATTTCGAAAGACCTCACGCTGTGGAATCAGCAGGGCTCGACCGCGCTCGAAGGACAGACGCTTGTCCTGCCGGTCGGCGATACCTTCTTATACGTGTCTCCTATCTATTTGCAGGCCACGCAGGCCCGCATGCCTCAGTTGAAGAAGGTGGTGCTGGCTGTGGGCAACCGGCTCATTTATGCCGATACCTACGAGGAAGCCCTGTCCGAACTCAGCCAGCCCGGCGGTTCGGAGACGGGTCCGGAACCGCTGACGCCGCCGAGTCCTCCACCTGGAGCAACTCCGGCGCCGCGGCAGCTGACGGTGGGGCCGAAGAGTACGGATCCGCGTATTCAGATCATTCGCGAACATCTGATGCGTTATCGCGATCTGGCGAGCCAGGGGAAGTGGGTAGACGCGGGCCGCGAACTGGAGGCGATCCAGAACGAGGTCGGGAAGTGAGGATTGCCCGCGGACTGCTCGCGGTTTTCTGCGGCTTCGCTGTCTTCTTCATTCTGGTGCGCATGATGGCCGCCTTCGTCGGCAGCGGTCCGGACACGAGCGGCGCGTATGTCAATGGACCGGTGATGAATTACCTGCTGGTGAGCCTGGCATGGACCGTCGTAGCGGCCGTCCTCGCGGGGTATGTGACGGCGCTCGCCGCCGGTTCGCACGAGTTTCCGCATACCGCTGCGCTGGGCCTGCTGATGGTGGTTCTGAGCCTCATTTCCATGCGCCAGGAGGGGATAGCGCAGCCCGGCTGGTATCAGACAACCATCGCGGGGTGCGGGCCGATTTCAGCCATGATCGGCGCCGCGGTCCGCATGCTGACGAAACGGTAGAGTGGCGGACGTTCCGCGCGGATAAGCACTTCGGCGGATGGCCGGCAAAACCAGTAAGGGCTCGCACCAAAGTGACAAACCACCGCCTAAAGGCCAAGGCGTTTCTAACGGGCTGTAAGCCCTGTTCCGGCCAGAGGCCGGCGCAAGGCGTCCCGCACCAGGCGGGCTTCAGGAAGTAGATGGACTCAACCATCTACTCGGAAATCCTCATCTGGCGTCGTGCTCCGATTGGCGATGTACTGGGGGACGGCTTCATCCGTCACGTTGCCGGAACTGCAATAGAAGTAGCCGCGCGCCCACAAGTGCCGGCACCGGAACTGCTTCTTCAGATGCGGGAACTCCGCCGGCAGGTGGTGCGCCGTGCGGCCTTTCAGCCATTGCATCAACCGGCTGATTGTCGCCTGCGGCGGGATCGATACGAGTAGATGGACATGGTCCTTCGAGACATGCCCTTTCAGAATCGCGACATCATGCTGCCCGCGGATGTCCCGGATCAGATCCCGCACCCGTGTTGCCACCTCCCCTTGCAGTACCGGTCTTCGATACTTCGTAATCCACACCAGATGCAAATGGATATCGAATCATTGCTGTCCAAATTAGCGGAGTAGGTGAAGCAGGGCTGAAAAGCGAAAAAGAGCCAAGCCTCTGATAGGTTGAATTGGGTTCCAGCAAGAACCAAAACAAACTGAGGAGGCTCGGCCC
>Ga0207933_1000335_pt1 | contig 48274 bp, 38 predicted proteins | sample NGESurdeep092012_4_FD_184488 | JGI IMG/M metagenome (GOLD analysis project Ga0207933, IMG submission 184488) | Arctic peat soil microbial communities from Barrow, Alaska - NGEE Surface sample F53-3 deep-092012 (SPAdes) | ecosystem: Environmental > Terrestrial > Soil > Wetlands > Peat ... | reverse complement strand
GTGCTGCCGGCCACAAAATGCTCCACCAAGCGAACCTGCTTGCCCCACGACAAACGACTCTTACGAAACCCGCTCGCCATACCAGATCCTCACGACATTATCTGGTACAGCCCCTTGTTTTTTACCCAAGCTGCTTCTCGAACACCAGAAAATACAGATCATCCCGCAACGGCTTACCCAGCCGCGCATCCTCATACGGAAACGGCTGCGTCTCTCCGGTCGCGCGATATCCTCGCCGCTCGTACCACGCAATCAGGGTCGCGCGCACCTGCAGCACGGACATCCGCATCTGCCGGCCGCCCCGCTGCTTTGCAAACTCCTCGGCAGCCTCCAGCAGCGACCGCCCCAGCCTCTGGTTCTGCATGTCCGGCCGCACCATAAACAGCGACAGGTACCACACCCCATCCTGCTTCGGGTCCAGCCAGAAGGTTCCCAGCAGCGGCCCGCCCGACTCCTCGCGATAGGTCATCAGAAAGCCATCCTGCCGCTCCGCCAGCTCCTCGCGCAGCAGCGCATCGTCCATCCGCTGGCCGTCGAGGATACCCTCCTCCATATTCCAGCTCGCTCCCGGCCCGCTGCCGCGATACGCCGCATTGGCCAGCTCAATAATCGCCGGATAGTCCGCTTCCTCAGCATTCTGCAGCAACATGCGCACCAGTCTACGATGTCCCACAGCCCTTTCGGCTCGCATCTCAACTCGCCCAATCTTCCCAGTTGCCATCCCCCCTGAAATCTGCTCTCCTTACCTAACTTGGCTCGCTCGACCTCCTCGGTCGAATCTCAAATCTCCCCCGCAAGGAGACACACCGCATGTCCTCCGTCCGCATCCTCGCCGGCACCCGCAAAGGCGCCTTCGTTCTCACCTCCGACGCCGCACGCAAAAACTGGAAGATCACCGGCCCGCACTTCGCGGGATGGGAGCTCTACCACCTCAAAGGCTCGCCCGCCGACCCCAACCGCCTCTATGCCTCGCAATCCTCCGGCTGGTTCGGTCAGCAGATCCAGCGCTCCGACGACGGCGGCCTGACTTGGAACCCGGTCAACGCAAAGTTCGAGTACGACGGCGTCACCGGAACGCACCAGTGGTACGACGGTACGCCCCACCCCTGGGAGTTCAAGCGCGTCTGGCACCTTGAGCCCTCGCTCACCGACCCCGACACCGTCTACGCCGGAGCCGAAGATGCCGCGATCTTCAAGTCCACCGACGGGGGCCAGAGCTGGACCGAGCTCCCCGGCCTCCGCACCACTGAAACCGGCCCGCGCTGGCAGCCCGGCGCCGGCGGCCTCTGCCTCCACACCATCATCCTCGATCCCACCAACTCCGATCGCATCGTCATCGCCATCTCCGCCGCAGGAGCCTTCCGCAGCGACGACGCCGGCAAGACATGGAAGCCCATCAACAAGGGTCTCCACTCCAAATACATCCCCGACCCCAACGCCGAGGTCGGCCATTGCGTCCACCACATCGCCATGAATCCGTCGAAGCCCAACACGCTCTTCATGCAGAAGCACTGGGACGTCATGCGCTCCGACGACGCCGGCGACCAATGGACCAAGATCAGCGGCAACCTTCCCACCGACTTCGGCTTCGCCATCGACATCCACGCGCACGAGCCCGAGACCGTCTACGTCGTCCCCATCAAGTCCGACTCTGAGCACTTTCCGCTCGACGGCCAGCTCCGAGTCTTCCGCTCTCGCAGCGGAGGCAACGAGTGGGAGCCGCTAACCAACGGCCTCCCGCAAAAGGACTGCTACGTCAACATCCTGCGCGACGCCATGGCCGTCGACACGCTCGACGATTGCGGCATCTACTTCGGCACAACCGGCGGGCAAGTGTATTGCTCCCCCGACAGCGGCAACACCTGGACCGCGGTCACCCACGATCTTCCTCCGGTCCTCTCCGTGGAGGTCCAAACTCTCGCCTGATTCCTGCTCCTGCTTTTGCTCTTGTCTTTGCACCTGAGACAGGCCCGGGCTTCAGCCCGGGCACTCAGGATCAGCGGGAACGGGGCTTCAGCCCCTGAGACCTCAAACCGCCATGACCCCACAGACCCACACCATCCGCGTCGAGCTCCCCGCGCCGCTCCTCCGCCACGCCAGCATCACCGGCGGCCATGAGGTTCAGCTCGACGTCGCCGATCCGATCACGCTCGCCCGCGTGCTCGACGCGCTCGAAGCTGCCCACCCCACCCTCCGTGGCACCATCCGCGACCAGACAACCAACCGCCGCCGCGACTTTATGCGCTTTTTTGCCGAGCAGGAAGACATCTCCCACGAGGCTCCCGACACACCGCTCCCCGAATCCATCACCAGCGGTCGCGAGCCTCTGCTCATTCTCGGCGCCATCGCAGGCGGCTAAGACCCCTCATCGCTGCCTGCTATCCTGCTTCCGTTATGAAGAAGAGCGCGCCTCTCATCCTCTTCACCCTGCTTCTCCCTCTCGCCGCCTGCAAGTCGCGCCTCCAGCCCGCGCCCCGGGCCAATGCCACGCAGCCGCGGGCCGCAGCCTTCACTCCGCCCCGCCCCATCGCTCCGCAAATCTTCGACTACTTCCTCCTCAACCTCTCCTGGTCGCCGGAGTTCTGCTACTCCCACCGCTCCGCTCCGGAGTGCGCCCAGCACTCCGGCTTCGTCCTGCACGGCCTCTGGCCCGAAGACTCCGACGGAACCTATCCCGAGAACTGCTCTAACGCACCCGGCCCCGCCAACCCCTCCCAGTATAGCGACCTCTATCCCGATCCCACCCTGCTCGAGCACGAGTGGCACACCCACGGCACCTGCTCCGGTCTCTCGCCCGACGGCTTCTTCACCGCCGCCCGCGCCGCCTTTCACTCCATCGTGATTCCATCTCAACTCACCCATCTCGATCACCCGATCTCGCTGCCGCCGATCCAGATCCTCAACCTGTTCGCGGACAGCAACCCATCCGTCGTCACCTTCGATCTGGCTCTAAGCTGTGGCCACAACTACCTCACCGCCGTCGAAGTCTGCCTCGACAAGAGCTTCCATCCCACCGCCTGCGGCACCCTCCACTCCTGCCGCGCCAACACCGTTCGCATTTCGCCGCCAGGGAGCACGCAATAGATAAAGCTGCAAAGACGCGGAAGGCCGCCACGATCTTGGAAGACGTGGCGGCCTTCTGTTTGTTGAGGTGAATGATTTAGAGGAAGAGCGGGGCGAGGACGAGGGTAATCGTCGCCAGCAGCTTGATAAGCACGTGCAACGACGGCCCCGCGGTGTCCTTGAAGGGGTCGCCGACGGTGTCGCCGACGACGGCCGCTTTGTGGGCGTCAGAACGCTTGCCGCCGTATTGACCGCTCTCGATGAACTTTTTGGCGTTGTCCCAGGCGCCGCCGCCGTTGTTCATCAGCATGGCGAGCAGGATGCCGGCGATAGTGCCGACCATGAGCAGACCGGCGACAGCGGTGGCTCCGCCGAGGTTGATGGGGTGGCCGTTGATCGAAGGCACGTTGAGTATCTGAGTGCGGGTGAGCTCGGCGGCGCCGGTGCCGTAGCTGGCCGAGAAGTTGCGGAAGATGAGGCCGACCGCGACAGGCATGCCGACGACCAGCAAGCCGGGCAGCACCATCTCCTTGAGCGCCGCGCCCGTAACGATGCTCACGCAGCGCGCGTAGTTGGGCTTGGACGTCCCCTCCATGATGCCGGGGTTCTCGCGGAACTGGTCGCGAACGTCCTGCACCACCTTTTGCGCCGTGCGCCCGACGGCTTTGATCGCCATCGAGGAGAACAGGAAGACGAGCATCGCGCCCAGCAGAGCGCCGACGAAGACAGGGATCTCGGCGAGGTTGATATTGGTGAACGCCCAGTGCGGCGGAAGGTAGGCGGGAATACCGGCGGCCTGCGCATCATGCACGCGCGACACAACGATGTCACGAACCTCTTCAAGGTACGCAGAGAAGAGCAGGAAGGCGGCGAGCGAGGCCGAGCCGATCGCATAGCCCTTCGTCAGCGCCTTGGTGGTGTTGCCGGCCGAGTCGAGTTTGTCGGTGCGGTCGCGGACGCTTTCCGCCTGGTTGGACATCTCGATGATGCCGCCGGCGTTGTCGGTGATGGGGCCGAAGGTATCCATGGCGAGGATGTAGGCGGCCGTCGCCAGCATTCCCATCGTCGCAATCGCCGTCCCGTAGATGCCCTTGGAGTAGTCGGAGATGCCGCGGATGTCCACGCCGGCCAGCGCCTTGACGCCGCAGTAGTAGCTGAGCAGAAGCGCGGCCGAGATGACGATGACTGGCAGCGCCGGAGTCTCCATGCCAACCGCGAGGCCGCTGATGATGTTGGTCGCAGGGCCGGTGAGCGAGGCTTCGGCGATCGACTGCACCGGACGGTAGCGGCTCTCGGTGTAGTACTGCGTGATCCAGACGAACAGGAAGGCCGTCGTCAGGCCGATCACGCCGCAGAGGAACAGATAAACGGGCTGGACGCCGGGGCCGTCGAGCATCTTCCACACAACGACAGCAAAGCCTGCGAGCGCGATAGCGGCGGTGACGTAGAAACCGCGGTTGAGCGAGCGCATCGGGTCTTCGGTCTCGTTGGAGCGAACGACGGCGACGCCGATGGTGGAGGCGATCAGATTGATCGCGTGAATGATGAGCGGGAAGAGGATGCCCTTGATGCCGAAGACGGGATACAAAGCAGCCCCGAGAATCATCGCGCCGACGGTCTCGGCGGCGGTGGACTCGAAGATGTCGGCGCCGCGGCCCGCGCAGTCGCCCACATTGTCGCCGACGAGATCGGCGATGACGGCGGGGTTGCGGGGATCGTCTTCGGGAATGCCCGCTTCGACCTTGCCGACCAGATCCGCGCCTACGTCGGCGGCCTTGGTGTAGATGCCGCCGCCGAGCTGGGCGAAGAGTGCGACCAGCGAAGCTCCGAATCCGAAGCCGACCAGCTGATAGACGACCGCCTGCGGATTGTCGCGGCCGCCATACACGAGGAAGAGCAGCCCGACGCCCAGCAGAGCCAGCGCGACCACCACCAGGCCGGTGACGGCGCCGCCGCGGAGAGCCGCCTGGAGCGCCTTATTGAGCGAGGAACGCGCGGCGGACGCGGTCCTGATGTTCGCTCGGATCGACACGTACATACCCGTAAAGCCGGCGAGGCCGGAGCAGAACGCGCCGACGAGGAAGCTGATGACGGTTCGGAGCGCGAAGGGCGCTGTGCGGGCGGAGGCGTGATAGCCGAAGAAGAGGATGACAGCCAGGGCGACGGCGATGATGCCGATAGTGCGGTACTGGCGGGAGAGAAACGCTTCAGCGCCCTCGCGGATGGCGTTCGAGATGACCTGCATCTCGGGGCTTCCCGTGTCGGAGGCAAGTACGGCGCGCGCGATAAGAGCTGCGGCGATGAGAGCCAGGACGCCGATGCCAAGCGCGATCCAGAGCCAGACGATGTCGCTGCTGCTGAGACCGGGAGCGGGGGGAGTGAGGTCTTGAAAGAAAACGAGCAGAGCCGCGAGTGCGCCAAGGTGCATGAAGAGCTGTCCTCCTGAAACGTGCAGACAAAACTGGGCTGTCGGTCGGTGTGACCGTTGGGAACTGTGAGACCCTCCCTGTGAGGGGGAGACTGGCGAATTAGAGCATTATGAGTGCGGGAGGGTCAATTTCAATGCCGTTGGGTGTGCGGTTTCCGGCTGGTGCGAGGCCGGGGTCGGCGCGATAAAGGCAAAAGCGAAGCAGCCGAGCAGAGGCTCCGCCCTCGCCTAAAATGTCATTCTGATGACAACTTCAATTTTTGCATCGGATAGGGTACGGAAGGACTGTCGCCGCCGGGCCCGGTTGGTACAGTGCGGTGTGGCGGTGAGATAGTGGTAGGGAGCGCTTCTGCTCGGAGGACCAGCGGCGGCGCGGATCGTGCGGGGCACGAGGTGCCGTATGCGGTGCTTGTGGTTGGGCCGGGGTGAACGGGGCGGAAGCCGCAGCAGGGTGAGCGCGGCTGCTGTGCTGGCCGTGCTGGTTCTGGGTCTCTGTGGGCTGGTGAGCGAAGCACGGGCGCAGGAGAATCCGCTTGGCGATGTGCATACTTCTGCGCCGCCGGCGCCGCCTGTGCCCAAGGATACGCGTCCGCTCATTACCGGCAACGAGAACGTCGTGGCCAAGGCGACGGCGACGCCGGATGCGGCCATCCGCGTGAACGTGAACCTGGTGCTTGTGCCCTTTACCGTGACCGATCCGATGAACCGGCTGGTGACGGGGTTCGAAAAAGAAAACTTTACGATCTACGACAGTAATTTTCAGCAGACGATCAAGAGCTTCGCGACCGAGGATGCGCCGCTGTCGATTGGGATCGTGTTCGACCTGAGCGGAAGCATGCAGTCGAAGTTCATCCGCGCCCAGAAGGCGCTGGTGGCGTTTCTGCGCACGTGCAACCCCCAGGATGAGTTTTTTGTGGTGGGATTTAATGACCGGCCGGCGATTCTTGTTGATTACACATCGGACGTGGAAGACGTCGAAGCACGTATGGTGATGCTGCACCCCGAGAACCGGACGGCGCTGATCGACGCAATCTATCTGGGCGTTCACAAGCTGCGCGATGCGAAGTACAAGCGCAAAGCGCTGCTCGTCATCTCCGACGGCGGCGACAACCGCAGCCGCTATACGGAGGGAGAGCTGACCCGCGCCGTGCGCGAAAGCGAGGTGCAGATCTACTCCATCGGGATCTTCGACGTCTACGCCCCGACGGAGGAGGAGATCAACGGGCCGGTGCTGCTCAAGGATATCTCCGACTCGACCGGGGGACGGTTGTTCAAAGTGATGGACATGCAGGACCTCAGCGACATCGCCGAGCGGATCAGCGAGGAGCTGCGCAATGAGTACGTGATCGGTTACACGCCGACGGACAGCAAACGGGATGGGCAATGGCGTAAATTGAAGGTGCGCCTGACGGAGCCGCCCGGTTTGCCTCTGCTGACGGTGCACAGCCGTGAGGGGTACTATGCGCCGACGCAGTAGGGCTGGATTTGTGTGGCTGTGGGTTGTGGCTTGGATACTGGGTGGGCTAGCCGCCGCCCAGGCGCAACAGTCTTCGACTGCATCGGACCCTGCTGTCGCCGTGAGCAGGGGGCGCCGCGCTCTTGATGTGAGCTTGCTGGACAAGAGGGGAGAGCCCGTGGCGGGCGCGCGGGCGCAGCAGCTGGTGGTGTTCGACGATGACCAGAGGGTGGACAATCCTGCGCTGACGCAGGCTGGAACGCAGCCGGAGTCGGTCTGCATCCTGATCGACGATTCCGGCTCGATGTACGCGAATGCGGTTGCGGTGAAAGAGGAGGTGCAGCGTTTGCTTGCCGAGCTGCCTGCAAATGACGAGGTCTGCCTGATGGCGTTCGCGAGCCAGGTGGCTCCGGCGGCGGATTTCCAGCAGAGCCGAGCGGCGGTGGCTGACTCTCTTCGGCGGCTGCCCATACCACACGGCCCTTCGGCCTCCATCGATGCGATGGTTTGGGCGGCGCGGCACCTGATGGAGAAAGCGAAATTTCCGAGCCGGTCCATCATCTTGATCGGCGATGGTGATGACAATGCCTCGAAGCTCGACGATTCGGCGTTGCGTGATTTGCTGCGGAGGTCTGGAGCACCGGTGGTTTACGCGATCGCGAACCCGGACGAGGACGGAATGAGCGGCGACCGTCTGAAATGGATGACGGAAGAGACGGGTGGAGTCGCGTGTTTTCTGAAGAAGAGATCTAAGGGAGAGGCGACAGCAGAGCGTCTGGTGCGAGTCATCGACAGTCGCTATCGGCTGGAGATCTCTGGAAACGATGCTTCCCTGAACTCGGAAATCCACCGGTTGAGGGTTGTTCCGGACGGTGATCTGCGCAAGCAGCACGTCCAAGTGAAGGTAGCCCGGGAGTACGATGCGTCACGGTAATGGTGGACAAATTGCGGGACTTTGGCGGCTCGGTGTGATCGGAGCTGTGGCGTGGTTTGCGTTGGGTGCGGTTGCGCAGAGTCCTGCTGCCGGCCAGTCCGCGCAGGCCCGGACACCGCCGGCTAAGGACAGCGATCCTGTGCCGTCGCCCGATCCGGATGTAAAGACGCCGCTGCCGGCGCCCGCGACGAACGCTCCGGCAGGAGAGATTACGCGTGATAACGGACGCTACACGCTGCGGGCCAATGCCTATGAGGTGCGGCTGAATGCATCGGTCATCGACGCCTCCGGGCAGCCGGTGAATACGCTGCCCGAGTCGGCATTTCGCGTCTATGAGGATGGGGTCCCACAGACGATCATCGGGTTCCGGCATGAGGACGTGCCCGTGTCGCTGGGGATTCTCATCGACAGCTCAGGATCGATGTACGACAAGCGCGCGGCGGTCAACGCGGCGTCGCTCGATCTTGTGCGGCTGTCCAACCCGCAGGATGAGGCATTTCTGGTCGACTTCAGCTCGGAGGCGTACATCGACCAGGACTTTACGAACTCGATTGCCAAGCTGCAGCAGGGACTGGCGTATGTCAAATCCACCGGAGGAACGGCGCTCTACGATGCGGTGATCGCTTCGGCTGACTATCTGGCCAAGAATGGCAAGCGCAGCAAACAAGTGCTGCTGATCGTCACCGACGGCGACGACAACGCGTCCAGCGCTACGCTCGAGCAGACGATCCGGCGCGTGCAGGACCTGGATGGCCCCGCCATCTATTGCATCGGGCTGCTGTTCGGCGAGGACGTCAGCCACAGCGAGGCGCGCCATTCGCGCGAAGTACTGGAAGAGCTTTCCGAGCAGACCGGCGGCGAAGCCTACTTTCCCCACTCCCTGAAGGATGTGGATGGGATCACGCGCGCGGTCGCGCAGGATATCCGGTCGCAGTACACGATCGAGTACCGGTCGACAAAATCGCCTACGCTGGGCGGTTACCGCCAGATCCACGTCGAAGCGAAGGAAAAAGGATTTCGTGGCTTGCAGGTTCGTACGCGGACGGGGTACTTTCCGAAGGTCGCTCCCGCGGGCACCAGCAGCGGACCGACAGGAGAGTAGCAGCAGCGTGCGAATTGGAAACGATATTACTCAGTTGGTGGGTCACACGCCCATGGTCCGTCTGGCCCGGCTGGAGAAGCTGGCCGGCGCGGAGTCGGGCGAGGTGTGGGCGAAGCTCGAATCGAATAACCCAGGTGGAAGCATCAAGGACCGCGCGGCGCTCGGCATCGTGCTCGATGCGGAGCGGCGGGGCGTGCTGACGCCGGGCGGCACGATCTGCGAAGCAACCGCGGGAAACACCGGCGTGGGCTTGGCGCTGATCGGCGTGCAGCGCGGCTATCGCGTGAAGCTGTTCGTGCCGGAGGGATATGCCGAGGAGAAGTGCGCGCTGATGCGCGGCCTGGGCGCGGAGGTGGAACGCACGCCCACCGACGAAGGAATGGCCGGCGCCATCCGCCGCGCCCTGGCGTTTGAGCAGGCGACGCCCGGCGCTTTCGCGGCGATGCAGTTTGAGAATCCGGCCAACGCCGACTATCACGAGCGCACGACGGCGGCTGAGATCTGGGAGCAGATGGAAGGCCGCGTCGATGCGCTGGTTGTCGGCGTCGGCTCGGGCGGAACGTTTACGGGCTTGGCGCGCTTCTTCAAGAAGAAGTCGCCGCAGGTGGTGACGGTCGCGGTGGAGACGCAGGGCAGCATCCTGCAGGGCGGCGAGCCCGGGCCGCACCGCGTGGAGGGAATCGGCGTCTCGTTTATCCCGGCGAACTTCGACCGCAGCGTCGCCGACCGCATCCTCGCCGTCTGCGACGACGACGCGTTCGGCATGGTCAAGCGGCTGGCGCGCGAAGAGGGCGTGCTGGCGGGCTCGAGCTCCGGCGCGAACGTCTTTGCGGCGCTGACGATTGCGCGCGAGCTGGGGCCCGGAAAGCGCGTGGTGACGATTGTGCCGGACTCCGCCGAGCGTTACCTGTCCAAAGGCATATTCGACTAGAGTCAACGAGAGTCTGCGCTCAAGGTGCATCTGACCTGTAGGCCTGTAGGCTTTGAGAGCGGCCCCGCAAATCGCGGGTCCTTTGGCCGAACCATTAGGACGGCTTGCAGTTTGCGGGCGTATAGCTGACACGGGAGATACGAGATGCTGGAACTGCGGACGATCAATGACATTCTTGCGCGCCTTGGCCAGCGCGATGGCGAGACCGTTGCGATGTGGAAGAGCGCCGAGGGATGGAAGCCGATCTCGGCGCGAACGATGTACGGACGCGTGCGCGCGGTAGCGCAGGCGCTTGAAGCATGGGGCATCAAGCGCGGCGACCGCGTGGCCCTGATGAGCGAAAACCGCTGGGAGTGGCCGGTGGTGGACTTCGCCGCGCTCGCCATCGGAGCCGTCGACGTGCCGCTCTATCAGACGCTGACACCCGAGCAGGTGGGGTACATGCTGCGCGACTCGGGCTCGCGCGTCATCTTCGTCTCGAGCAAGGACGCCTACGACAAGGTCGCGGCGGCTGGCGAAATTCCCACGCTCGAACATGTGGTCGTCTTCGACGCGGGAGAGATCGAAGGCGCGGAGAGCTTTGCGAAGATCCTCGAAACCGCGCCGTCGCTGGAGTCGCCCGATGAAAACTTTGAGGCGAAGCTGCGCGAGGCAAGGCCGGAGGAGCTTGCGACGCTGATCTACACCTCCGGAACGACTGGCGACCCGAAGGGCGTGATGCTGACCCAGGAGAACCTCGCCACCAACCTGCGCCACTCCACCGACGACCTGCATATCGAGAAGGGCGATTCGGTCATCTCGTTTCTCCCGCTCAGCCACTCGCTGGCCCGCCATCTCGACTACGCGATCTTTGCGCACGGCGGCATGCTGGCGTACCTCGCAAAGTTCGAAGAGCTTCCCGCCGCGATGAAGGAGATCAAGCCGACGGTCTTTCTCGCCGTCCCGCGCGTGTTTGAAAAAATCCGTCAGGCAGTCGAGGGCAAGGCGCATGGAATGCAGGAGAAGATCCTGCGCTGGGCGCTGAGGCAGGGCGCGGCGCACAAGGACGAGATCGCCGCAGGCAAACAGCCCTCCGCGCTGGGATGGAAGATCGCCAACAAGCTGGTGTTCTCAAAGATTCGCGAGGCGTTTGGCGGGAATGCGAAGGTGTTCATCTCCGGCGGCGCACCGCTGGGCAAGGAGACGACCGACTGGTTCCTTGGCGTGGGGATTCGCATCTTCGAGGGCTACGGCCTGACCGAAACCTCGCCCGTGATCTCGCGCAACACGTTTGCGGGCTATCGGCCTTGCACGGTCGGAACGGTGATTCCGAACCTCGAGGTCCGCACCGCGGCCGATGGCGAGATTGAGGCGCGCGGCAGCTCCATCTTCGCCGGCTACTGGAAGAACGAGGAGGCGACGAAGAAGGAGTTCACTCCCGACGGATGGTTCAAGACTGGCGACATCGGCAAGCTGGAGGACGGCTTTCTTTCGATTACGGACCGCAAGAAGGAGCTGATGAAGACCTCGGGCGGCAAGTACATCGCGCCGCAGCCGATCGAGGGCAAGCTGAAGGCCGATGCGCTTGTAGGCCAGGCGGCGCTGATCGGCGATCAGAAAAAATTTGTAAGCGTGCTCATCTCGCCGAACTTTGCCGCGCTGGAGAGATGGGCAAAGCAGAACGGCGTGAGCGATGGCAACCGCGCGAAGCTGGTCGCAGATCCGAAAGTGCAGAAGCTGTACGAGGATGTGGTGGCGAAGGTGAACGGCGGCCTCGCGCAGTACGAGTCCATCAAAAAAGTTGGCGTCGTGCCCGACGAGTGGGCCGTCGAATCCGGCGAGCTGACCCCCAGCATGAAGCTCAAGCGGCGCGTGATCGTGGAAAAGTATAAGGACAGGATCGGCGCGTTTTATGCATAGAAGTGCACGCGGAATGAGCGGCTGGCGGCTGTGGCTGGTCGCGGCTGGGCTGTCGGCCGCGGTGGCTTCGGCGCAGACGGGAATGTCTGGCGGGACGCCGGCGGGGACAAGTGGGCGCTACGGACCGCCTTCCTGTTCGGGACAGAAGCCGCCGGCGTATCGCGACCGCGTCGCCGAAGCGCACAGGGAACAGCAGCAGGGGGCTGACGATCCGCACGCTCTGCTCGCGACCGAGCCGCTGGAGAACTTCGACATTGCGCGCGCCAGGATTGCGGACTATGCAAATTGCGTGGGGTCGCACGGATGCTACTGGGCCGACCTCGACACGCAGTACAAGCGGGCCGAGGCGGCGCTGGCTACTGCGGTAAAAAACCAGAAGCCGGGCCAGAAGCTGGCGCTGGTGTTCGATATCGACGAGACGGTGCTGTCGAAGTTCTGCCAGATGCCCGCGGAGGACTACGGCTATCTGCAGAAGATGGACGATGTGTGGACGCTGAAAGCGGAGGGATCGCTGATTCCGGGAGCGCTGCGGCTATTCAACCAAGCCAGGGCCGATCGCGTGGCGGTGTTCTTCATCACCGGCAGACCCGGGATTCCGAAGGCGGGTGCGGTGAACCCTCAGCAGGACCAGACGAAGGCCACAGAGCGCAACCTGGAGGCTGCGGGCTTCCATGGCTGGGCCGGGCTGGCGTTGAGGAACGGGCCGGAGAATGGAATGCCGGTCATTGCGTACAAGTCTCTAGAGCGGAGACGGATTGAGCAGAACGGCTACAGGATCGTGATGAGCGTGGGCGACCAGTGGAGCGACCTGCTGGGCGATCCCCAGGCCGATGTAAATGTGAAGCTGCCCAATCCGTTTTACTTTCTGCCCTGAGCGAATTTTCCTGAGAATAAAACATAAACCATTGAAACAAATAGACTTGGGTCGAAATGCACAGGAATCCCAGCGGATGCCAACCGTTACAAACTCGGCAAGAGCCTGCGAAAGCAGTAAGAGTCGCGGAGCTTTTGGCTTGTGTGCCAGTGGAAAACCGGGTACAAGAGGAGACGCGCAGACGCGCGGCGTTTTCCTGAGGAGGCTGCTATGGCGGGTGGAGTGCAAGCACAGGTCACGCTACGCGAGGTGATGGACATCCGCCAGGCCGCGGAGTATCTCGGGATCAGCGGCGACACGCTCTACCGCTATGCGTCGGAAGGCTTTGTCCCGGCGTTCAAGCTGGGCAACCGCTGGCGGTTCCGCAAGAGCCTGCTGGATAGCTGGATGGATGAGAAGAGCGGCGTCAAGCCTGCCCAGGCTCCGGTGGATGTGACCAAGAAGAAGCCGGCCGGCCGCGCGCGATAGTACAAGTGGGGAAGCGACTCGACGTACCGTTTATTCTCGGAGTTGACTGGTGGTGGCTGTTCATTGCCGCCATGGCCGAATCCTATATGCGTCACAGATTTCATGCGCCCTTCTGGCTGCCAACATTGTGTGAACTGCTGTTTGTGGGGCAGGCAATGTGGCTGAAAATAGCCGAGCCGCGCAGCCGGACGATCTACTTTTATCTGGTGGCCGGCGGACTTTGGACATTAGAGGCGATTGCTCTGCCAAGAAAGATACCCGCGACGTTCGAAGAGGCAATGGATTGGATCGCCACGTGCCTCTTGATCGCGGGAATTTTCGTGTTTCGTGCAGAGCTGGATCGTCACTTCAAAGAAACAGATCCGCATGGTATCGAATTGAATAGCTTTCTAACCCTCTTTCTTAGCGTCTTTTACTTTCAATACTGGTTTCATCAGATTTATCTCGAACAGCGATCAGAAGCGTGGCGACAAAGCGGCACAGTCTCAGGTGGAACGTGACAAAAAAAGTCTGCCACCGCACGCGATAATGGTTGAGTCAAGTCCTCAGCGCGCAATTGGCGCTGACCTCCTCGTTTCCCACAGGAAATCCTTGTCAAGCCCCAAAACGCATAACCTCAACAAAACACAGCACAAACTCGGGCAATAACATACTTGACAGACTATAGTCAGTTTGATATCTTACGGCTATGGAGACGCCAAAGACATTACTCGAAGCAATCAACTTCTTCTCTGATTATGAGAATTGCTGCCAATTCATGATTTCAGTGCGCTGGGCCGATGGCGTTGTCCGTTGCCCTTACTGCGATGCGACCAAGCTCACTTATCTGGCAAAAACCAGGGTCTACCGCTGCTATGGCAATCACCCCAAGCAAAAGTTCTCGCTGAAGGTGGGAACCATCTTTGAAGATTCCCCCATCGGGCTAGAGAAGTGGCTCCCAGCCTCTTGGTTGCTCTCTAACTGCAAGAACGGCATTTCCTCCTACGAACTGGCTCGGGCACTCGGCGTCACCCAAAAGAGCGCATGGCACATGCTCCACCGCTTGCGTTACGCCATGATCGATACATCCGGCAAGCTAGGCGACAATGGCCCGGTTGAATGCGATGAGACATTCGTAGGCGGTCTGGCGAAGAACATGCACAGGGCCAAGCGCAAGGGCATTGCTACTGCTCAGGGCACCAACAAGGCCATTGTGCTCGGGATGCTGGAACGTGGTGGAGAAGTCCGCGCAAAGGTCATTAGTAGCCGTCATCGGAAAAACATTAGCCCTGCCCTAACTGCCAATGTCCACGCTGGCGCAAACATCATCACCGATGAGTTCTCAACCTATAACTTCCTCGAAACACCCTATATGCGTGAGGTCATCAATCACGCATACGAATACGTCAACGGACATATCCATACCAACGGTATCGAAAACTTTTGGACGCTCTTGAAGCGGGGGCTCAAAGGAACCTACGTCAACGTTGAACCGTTCCACTTGGATGCCTACGTTGCAGAGCAAGTGTTTCGCTATAACAACCGCAAAAACATGGACGATGGCGCGCGGTTTACAAAGACGCTATCGCAGATCGTCGGAAAGCGTCTCACCTATTCTGACCTTACCGGAAAGAATCAAAGACGCGCCTAAGCGGAAGCGCCAGGGCCGTGGGAAGAGGGTTTTGGCTTCTCCACAATCCTTCTCATCAGATCGGTGAACCTCTTGAAGTCTCCGGGAGTGTTCATCGTTTCTGGTTTTGGGGGCCTCTTCGCGGGGTCTTCCCACTTCTTCTTCATCCGGCGATTGTACCCCCACGAAAATAAATTTGTGCAAAAGTCGGACGCGATAAATCCCGTACAAGGGACTCGATTTTAAGATAAAACTCGCCCACTTCAATCGGTTTACGCGTGAGCGTAACCGATTACTGGGTCAAATGCAAGCTAAATCCTTTAAAATTAAGAACTTAGCGAACAAAGGGTGACAGATTTTCGTGTTCCATTCCCCTCGGATCGTGCCAACGCCAGCGTATTATCACGGCATGGATAAAAGTGAATGAGAGTGGGCAGTTTCCGCTAGATCACCGCTAGCGGCGGCGTAAAACGACGGAACCCCGAATCGCTTACCTCTGGAAAAGAAGGCGACTCGGGGCCAGGTGATTGTCATCACGCTCCGCCCTCGGCTTGCGACGGGGGCGGCTTTGGAAAGGCGCGAGCCTGTCCGCTTCCCCCAGTGTATGCCAACCGCCGAAAAATTAAAAGAGGCTTTACATGGCTGCTGCCCCCGTCCTCAACCTCCGCCACCCATTGCTTACGTAAGTTTCTCAGCAGAGATAAACGCAGCGACTACGGAAAGCCTATTGGCGACAATGGCGAACTGCGCTAACCAAAATGTGCCCGAAGTCTATCTGATGATTTCCACTCCTGGCGGCTCGGTCATGAATGGAATGAATCTATACAACGTCTTGCGTGCTATGCCTTTTCATCTGACAACCCATAATGTGGGAAATGTCGATTCAATAGGAAACGCAATTTTCTTGGCTGGGGTCACGCGCTACGCCTGTCCCCACTCAACATTCATGTTTCACGGGGTAGGATTTGACGTTCAGAACATACGGCTGGAAGAGGAAAAGTGCAGAGAATACCTAGCGAGCATCACCGCAGAACACAAGCGAATCGGAACCGTAATGAGTGAACGGACGAACCTCAACGATCGAACCATTCGTTCCCTTTTCCGGCAGGCCCAGACCAAAGATTCGACATACGCCCTGAGCAGCGGGATTGTTCACCAGATCAGAGATGTGCAGATTCCTCCGGGCGCTCCCATAGTTTCCCTTGTATTCCAGCGCTAGGCCGTTCAATTCCATAATTAACCCTCTCAACGCTTTAGACGCGAGTGCGGATGGTAAGCGTAGCACGTATATCGGCCATTTAGCATGCAGCTTTAGAAGTGCCACCCTGTCACGGCTATTTGAAGTTAACTCATCAGTAACAGTCTGTCAAGTATATTATTACCCAAACTCGGTGCATAGTAATTACGCCAACCTGCTAGAATGAAAGTAGAGATTTCAAACAAAGAGGCTGCGCAACGCGCAGCCTTTCGCTTTTTCGGCAGGATTGGCTATCAAAACGGTCCGATCGCCACAAGTTATTGATTCCAGATATTTTAGAGGCAAAATATCTGGAATCAATATTTTGCCGTCGCCGATTCCCGTAACTCGCTGATTCCAAAAGAACACTCTCCGACAGGGGGAAGGGGGAGTGGTCAGGCGCGAACCAGCGTGATGTGGGTGATCTCGGCTGGACAGTTGAGGCGCAGCGGCAATCCGACCGTGCCGATGCCGCGGTTGACATACATCTGCATGTGGTCGAAGCGGAAGAGGCCTTCGACGTACTTCTTGCCCATCGGCGGAAGAATGAGCGGTCCGAGCACGGGAAGGCGGACCTGGCCGCCGTGCGTGTGGCCGGAGAGCATGAGATCGATGTAGGGAAAGCGCGGATGGTGGACGACGTGGTCCACGTAGTCCGGCTCGTGGCACATGAGAATGACAGGCGCGGTCGCGGCAGCGGGAACGGTGAGGTTCAGGTCCGGATTTCGAGTGCCCGCGTCGTCTGAGCCGCACAGCCAGAGGTAGTCGCCGCCGCGCTGGATAGGAGTGTAGCTGTCGATCAGCACAGGCGTGCGGTGGGCCTGGAGCGGAGCGATGACGCGCCCGGCGCCGACAGCGACATCGTGATTGCCCAGAACAGCGAAGCGCTGCGGGGCTTCAAGGTCTTCGAGGACCTCGGCGCACACGCCGGCGGCGTGCCACGCAACCCGATTGGAAGCGGGCCCGCGGCTGACGAAGTCGCCGGTGATCAGCACAAGTTCTGGGGCGAGCTTATTGGTCTCGTCGACGACCTGCTGCAGGAACCAGGGCTCGGTGTACTCCTCGAGATGAATGTCCGAGATCTGCACCATGCGGAAGTTGACGAAGGCGTCAGGCAGGTCGCGGATGCGGAAGGTGCGATGGGTGATCTGGAGCTCGTGGCGGCCCTGGGTTCCAGCGTAGCCGCTGACGGTAAGCGCAGCCGCCGCACCGCCGATGAGGAAGCTGCGCCGCGTGATGGTGTGGAGACCATGGTGCGGGTTGCCGGCGAAGCGATCGGACATAGTTCATGATACCGGGGAAGGATAGGGTGCCGCGAGTCGCAAGACGGTACACGTGGCTGCCGTTAGAATCGTTGAGATGCAACTTCGAGACAGACGGCGTCGCGCCTTGCGGGCTGCGCAAGAGAAGGGCGCGGACGCGCTGCTGGTAACGCATGCGCCGGACGTGCGCTATCTCTCCGGCTTTACAGGGTCCAGCGGAGCCCTCGCGCTGACCGTCGGTAATCCTGTCAGCGCTGCACTCTTCACCGATGGACGCTATACGACCCAGGCGAAGACAGAGGCTGCGGGGCTGCGGGTGGCCGTCGGCAAAGGCGCTCCAGGTGGCCTGGCGGCGGCCTGGCTGGCTTCGCGCGGGTCGAAAAAATGCGCGTTCGATGCGGTGACAACGACCGTCGCCGAGCTCGATGGGATGCGAAAGGCCGTGCCGGGATCCGTGCGGCGAAGCTTCCTTGTAGCTTCGCGAGGGCTGGTGGCGCGGCTGCGCGAGCGCAAGGATGCCGAGGAGATCGCCTTGGTTCGGCGGGCGGCGAATCTGGGCTGCCGGCTGTTTGAGCATGTATTGGAGAAGATAGTGCCGGGCTCGACGGAGACGGACATCGCGTTGGCGATGGAGTTTGAGGCGCGGCGCGCGGGCGCGGAGGCGATGAGCTTTGAGACCATTGTGGCGAGCGGGACGCGGTCGGCCTTGCCGCATGGGCGCGCGAGTGCCGCGAAGCTGCTGCGGCGGGGATTTGTGACACTGGATTTTGGGGTGTTGCTGGAGGGGTACTGCTCGGATATGACGCGGACGGTCCACCTGGGACGGCCCACGGAGCAGGAGTGGGACGTGTATCATTCGGTGCTGGAAGCGCAAGAGGCAGGGGTGGCCGCCGTGGCGCCGGGTGTCCGCTGCGGCGATGTGGACGAGGCAGCACGATCTGTCCTGCGGAAGGCCGGACTGGAGAAGTGGTTTACGCACTCGACGGGCCATGGCGTCGGCCTGGAGATTCATGAGGGGCCGCGGCTGGCAGCGAAGCAGGAGCAGGTGCTGGAGCAGGGGATGGTTGTGACGATCGAGCCGGGAGTCTATCTGCCGGGAGAGTTCGGGGTTCGCATCGAAGATATGGTGCTGGTGACGGAGATGGGCGGCGAGGTTCTGACGGCAGCCAGTCCGACCGCCTGGATGGAGTTGTAGGGAGCAGTCAGGGAGTTAGTAAGTCAGGGAGTCAGGAGTTCTGGATGGCTGCAGAGGACGAATTGAAAGAGCTGAAAGAGCTGCGGGAGTTGGTCGAGTTCTTGAAGGCCAACGGGATCGCCGAGTTCGACATGGAGCGCGCGGACCTGAAGGTCCGGCTGAAGTTTGCGGGGATGGCTGCTCCGGTGCCGGCGCTGGCGGCGCAAGGCGGTGGCGAGAATATTCCCTCGGCGGCGGGACCGCCTGCGGCTCCTGTGGCGCTGAGTGCGGCAGCCGCGGCTCCCGTTGCGGCTTCGGTAGACCCCCATGCGGGCGCGCATATTGTGAAGTCGCCGATCGTGGGGACGTTTTATGATGCGCCGTCGCCGGAGGCGGAGGTGTTTGTGAAGGTGGGGGACCATGTGTCGAACGGGCAGGTGCTCTGCATCGTCGAGGCAATGAAGCTGATGAATGAGATTGAGAGCGATGGCGCGGGCGAGATTGTGAAGGTGTTTGTAAAGACGGGACAGCCGGTGGAGTATGGGCAGGCGCTGTTTGCGATCAAGGCGTAGCGCAAGTGCAGCGCAGATCCAAGCAGTATCCTGAGGGGAGACATGATGAGTTCGACGCCGACCGTGATTGAGAAGCAAGAATCGATAGAAGTGTGGTCCAAGCGTTTGCGGAGCGCTCCCTATCCGGGTGGAACGATTGGCTATGTGGCGCTTGAGTTTCTGGCGACCGCGTCATGGTGGACTGTGTTGTTGATCTCACCGGTGATGATTTGGATTGAACTGCGCGCAAGCGCGAGGTCAAAGGCAAAGGCGCTGCATGTTTCGTAAGGTACTGATTGCCAATCGAGGCGAGATTGCACTGCGGGTGATCAGCGCGTGCAAGGAGATGGGGATTCGCACGGTGGCCGTTTATTCGGAGGCGGACCGGAACAGCCTGCATGTGCGGTTTGCTGATGAGGCGATCTGCATTGGGCCGCCTCAATCGAAGGACAGCTATCTGAATGTGCCGGCGGTGATCTCGGCGGCGGAGATTGCGGGCGCGGATGCCGTGCATCCGGGATATGGGCTGCTGAGTGAGAATGCAAACTTCGCGGAGGTGTGCCGCGCGTCGAACATCAAGTTCATTGGGCCGCCGCCGGAGGTGACGCGCATGATGGGCGAAAAGTCCACGGCGCGGCAGACGATGAAGAAGGCCAAGGTTCCGATCCTGCCGGGATCGGATGGCGTGATTGAGAGCGAAGGCGGAGCGCTCGAGTGGGCGCAGAGCGTTGGGTATCCAGTAATTTTGAAGGCGGTGGCCGGCGGCGGCGGTCGCGGGATGCGCATCTGCCGCAACAAGGAAGAGCTGCCGGCGCTGTTCCAGCAGGCTTCGACCGAGGCGCTGAATGCGTTCGGCAACGGCGACCTGTACATGGAAAAGTTCATCGAGCGGCCGCGGCATATCGAGTTTCAGGTGCTGGCGGACGAGCACGGGAACGTGATGAGCCTGGGCGAGCGCGAGTGCTCGATTCAGCGGCGGCACCAGAAGCTGATTGAAGAGGCGCCGAGCCTGCAGGTGACGCCGAAGCTGCGCGACCGGCTGGGCAAGGTAATTGAGCGGTCGCTGCGCGAGATTGGCTACTGGAACGCGGGCACGATCGAGTTCCTAATGGATGAGGATGGCGAAATCTACTTCATCGAGATGAATACGCGCATCCAGGTGGAGCATTGCGTGACGGAGATGGTTACGGGCGTCGACCTGGTGAAAGCTCAGCTGCGGATCGCGGCGGGCGAGAAGCTGCAGGCGATTGTGCCGCATGTCCCGGAGATTCGCGGGCACGCGATCGAGTGCAGGATCAATGCGGAGCATCCGGAGAAGTTCACGCCGAGTCCGGGCAAGATTACGGTCTACAACGTGCCCGGGGGCAATGGCGTGCGCGTGGATACGGCGCAGTATGCCGAGGGCGTCGTGCCGCAATACTATGACTCGCTGATAGCCAAGCTCATCTGCCACGGCAAGGATCGCGAAGAGGCGATGAACAAGATGCAACGGGCGCTGAGCCAGTTTGTGGTGGAGGGAATTCAGACGTCGATCCCGTTGCATCAGAAGATTTTTGCCGATGCGGAGTTTCGTTCTGGCCGGTTCGATACGAAGTTTATGGAGCGGTTTCTGGAGCGGCAGAAGGAAGCACGCAGGGAGTAGGAAATAACGCTGTCTCCAAAAGCAGGTCCGATAAGCAGGTCCGATCACGGCGAGTTGCGAGTTTTCGATTGCGAGTTGACACGAGAGTGTTTTCACGGCTGTATGCGATTGTGGACCGGGCCTCGCTGGAGGCGCGTGGGATTAGCGTGCGGGCGTTTGCGGAAGAGCTCCGCGAGGCGGGCGTGCTGCTGGTGCAGTATCGGGACAAGGTGAGTTCGCCGCAGGAGATTCTGCGGACCACGGCAGAGATTGCGTCAGTGTTTGCGGGGACAGAGACGACGCTGATCCTGAATGACCGGGCCGATTTGGCTGTGCTGGCAGGGTGGGATGGTGTGCACGTCGGGCAGGGAGATTTGACGGTGGAGGCGGCGCGTCGCGTCATGGGCCGAGGGAAGTTTGTCGGGGTCTCGACGCATACGGAGGAGCAAGCGCGGGTGGCGGATGAGAGTGCGCCGGATTACATTGCGGTGGGGCCGGTGTTTGCTACGGGGTCGAAGGCGGATGCGGAGGCGGTGATTGGGCTGGAAGGAGTGCGGAGGATGCGGGCATTGACGTCGAAGCCGATGATCGCGATTGGCGGGATTACGAGGGCGAATGCGGCGAGCGTGATGGAGGCCGGAGTGGATGCGGTGGCGGTGATTGGGGACCTGTTAGCTGCGGGGGAGCGGGTGGAGGACGTGGCCAGAGACTTTCTGCGGATTTTGGGATAGGGTTTGGGGTGCGTGAATCCTCAAACCGACAACTCATTGAAGAATCCGCAGTTCGTGCAGGGGATGGGTTTGTTCTCTGCGACGGCGATTGTGATGGGCTCGATGATCGGGTCGGGCATCTTCATCGTGCCGGCAGAGATGAGCCGTACACTGGGGTCGCCCGCTCTGCTCATCGCCGCGTGGGTGGTGACGGCGGCGATGACGATGATCGGCGCGCTGAGCTACGGCGAGCTGGCGGCGATGATGCCGAAGGCCGGCGGGCAGTATGTGTATCTGCGCGAATCGCTGGGACCGCTGTGGGGCTTTCTGTATGGGTGGACGCTGTTTTTGGTCATTCAGACCGGGACGATTGCGGCGGTGGGCGTGGCGTTCGGGAAGTTTCTCGGCGTGTTCTTCCCGAGTGTAAGCGCGGAGCACTGGTTGTGGCACATCGCGCATGTGCCGGCGATCCCGGTGGGGCCGATGGTGCTGGGAAATATGGATATCGGCCTGAACACGGCGAACCTGGCGGCGATTGCGATTGTCACGCTGCTGACATTTACCAACACGCTGGGCGTGAAGCTGGGCGCGGCAGTGCAGAACGTGTTTACGAGCGCGAAGGTGCTGGCGCTGCTGGGGATTGTGGCGGTGGGGCTGGTAGCGCGGAATTCGGTGGCGATTGCCGCGAACTTTGGAGCGGCGTCGCATGCGTTTTTTGCGAATGCGAGCTGGCATAGCCTGCACGCGGTGCAGGTGGGTGTGGGCGGACCGACAGCGTGGGTCGGCGTGCTGACGGTGATCGCGGTGGTGCAGGTGGGGTCGCTGTTTTCGAGCGATGCGTGGAACAACGTGACGTTTACGGCGGGGGAGATTCGGAACCCGCGGCGAAACCTGCCGCTGTCGCTTGTGATCGGGACGGGAACGGTGCTGCTGCTGTATGTCGCGTGCAACTTTGTGTATCTGAGCGTGCTGCTGATGATGGGCTCGGCACATGCGGCGACGGTGGCGGGGCGCGGGATCTCGTTTGCGGCGGAGGATAGGGTGGCGACGGCTGTGATGCAGTCAGCGTTTGCGGGCGTGGGCGCAAAGCTGATGGCCGGGGCGATCCTCGTGAGCACGTTTGGATGCGTGAACGGGATGCTGCTGGCCGGGGCGCGTGTGTATTACGCGATGAGCCGCGATGGACTGTTCTTCAAGAGCACCGGGAAGTTGAGCGAAAAATCGAAGACTCCGGTGAACTCGCTGTGGCTGCAGTGGGGGTGGACCTGCCTGCTGTGTTTGAGCGGCAGTTATGGGCAGCTGCTGGACTATGTGATCTTCGCGGTGCTGGTGTTTTACATCCTGACGATCTTTGGATTGTTTGTGTTGCGGAGGACGAAGCCCGACGCGGAACGGCCGTACAGGGCTTTCGGGTATCCTGTGCTGCCGGCTGTGTACATCGTCATGGCGCTGTGGATTTGTGGTGTACTGTTGCGGTACAAGCCTCAGTACACGTGGCCAGGATTGATTCTGGTGCTGCTGGGAGTGCCTGTGTATGTTGTGTGGACGCGACGCTCGAGGCGTGGTGTGATTTAGGGCTGGGAACGGCTCAGGTTTTTGGAGAACGAAGATTTATGGCGAAGTTGTTGGCAGTGAAGCCGCTGAAAGCGTTGTTGCACGAGGCGGAGGGCGAGGAATCGGGCGGACTGAAGCGCGCCCTGGGGCCGGTGAACCTTATCACGCTGGGAATCGGCGCGATCATCGGGGCGGGCATCTTCGTTCTGACGGGAACGGCCGCGGCGCAGTTTGCCGGACCGGCGATTGTGCTCTCGTTTGTGGTGGCGGGCATAGGCTGCGTCTTTGCCGGTCTCTGCTACGCGGAGTTCGCCGCGATGATCCCGATCGCCGGATCGGCATACACCTACGGCTATGCGACGCTGGGCGAGCTGGTGGCTTGGATTATCGGCTGGGCGCTGTGCCTCGAATACGCCTTCGGCGCGGCGACGGTGGCCGTCGGCTGGAGCGGCTACATGAGCAGCCTGCTGGGATATTTCGGCATTCATATGCCGTTCAATCCGACTCCTTCGCTCACCATGACGCTGTTCGGGCATCTGCTCTCGGCGAAAGTGGATATCTTCGCACTGTGCGCGATTATCGTGGTCACGATTGTGCTGGTTGTGGGGGTGCGGGAATCGGCGAACTTCAACAGTGCCGCCGTGATGATCAAGGTGTCGGTGGTGCTCTTCTTCATCGGCATCGCCACGATTTTTGCCTTTGGGCATCCGGCGCACATGACGGCGAACTGGCACCCCTTTATTCCGAAAAACCTCGGGCACTTCGGGCAATACGGATGGTCGGGCATTATGCGAGGGGCGAGCGTCGTCTTCTTTGCGTACATCGGATTCGATGCCGTTTCGACGGCGGCCCAGGAGGCGAAGAATCCGCAGAAGGACATGCCCTTCGGCATCCTCGGCTCACTGATTATCTGCACGGTCCTCTACATCATCGTGGCCGGGCTGCTGACCGGCCTGAAGCCCTACGCGACGCTGAACACGCCGGCTCCGGTGGCCGACGGCGCGGCGGCGATTGGGGCTACGTGGGGTGTGTGCCTTATCGATCTGGGCGCGATTGCCGGTCTCGCTTCGGTGATGCTGGTGATGATGCTTGGCCAGACTCGTGTGCTGTATACGATGTCGCGTGATGGCCTGCTGCCGAAATGGGTCGGCGACATTCATCCGCGCTTCCGCACTCCCTGGAAGGTGACGATCGCGGTCGGGGTGCTGGTCGCGTTTCTGGCGGCGTTCTTCAACATCTCTTTCCTCGGCGAGTTGGTGAGCCTGGGTACGCTGCTGGCCTTCGCCATCGTCTGCGTTGGGGTGTGGGTCATGCGCCACCGTCAGCCCGACGCGCCGCGACCGTTCCGCACGCCGTGGGTGCCGTTCGTGCCGATCATGGGCATGCTCATCGCGCTGTCGCTGATGGTTTCCTCGGACACCCCGGCAAAGATCGGCTTTGTCAGCTGGCTCATCATCGGCCTGGTGATTTACTTCGGGTACTCGACACGGCACAGCAAGGTGCAGCACTCACACCGGGAGACGACGACTGCGGCGGATTGACCGATGCGGCGGATGAGAAGAAAGGAAGAGGTCCGGCGAGGAGCCGAACCTTTTTCTGCGCTCTTCTTTGCGCTTTGGGCGGACAGATCGCCTGTCAGTTTTGAGTGGAGGGCTTGGAGGTGTCGCTGTGAGCGTGTTCGGACGTACGTTCGTGGGTGTGAGTGTGCGCCGGCGGGGGTGTGGGCGGTGTGGGCAGCGTGGCGGAGTCGATGGGGTTGGGGTCGTCGCGCAGCTTGAGGAAGAGGGTGCCGGCGGAGGCTGGGCGAGGGACGCTTAGCGTGGTTCCGGTGTAGCCGTCGGGTACGGGAGCGGGGCTGGCGAAGGCCGGGTCGGGCGAGATGGCGGAGATGAGGAAGAGATTCGCGCCGGAGAGCGTGCAGGAATCCGAGGCGGCCGAGGAGCACTGCAGGGTGTTGAGCTCGGGCAGGCGGACGAGCGTGCCCAGGGGTAGCCAGTCGCTCGAGGCTTCGTCTACGGCATTGTCGGCGGTTTGGTCATCTTCGGTCTTGTCGGCTTTATCGTGCTTGCGGGGCGAGAGCGGGAAGATGGCACGGAGGTGAAGGGCTCCGAAGGCGCTGGGACCGAAGGCGCGGAGGGGATCGAGGGTGGCGACGACAGTGTGGGGGTCCTGAAGGACGAGGCCCCCGGCGGGCGCGAGAGTGAGAACAGCCCGGAGCGTGCCGTCGAGGGTCTCGATTTCGACGCGGCCGTTGCGGGGGAAGGGTTGGGTGGTCTTGAGCGTGAAGCTGAGGGGGGCGGAGAGCGGGAGGTCGTCGGCGCTGGCGAGGGTGATGACCGGGGCGGCGGGGCGCTCGGAGCGCTTGCTGAGCAGGGTGACAACGGGCCGGGGGGCCGAGACGATGACGGGCTCGGTGAGGGAGCGGCCGTCGCGGAGAGAGATGCGCGCGGTGAGGTGGTCGCCGACTTTGGTAGGCGGAGCTGGAGCGTCGTTGGGCAGGGCGAGGCGGAGGGAGTTGGCGGTCTCGGTGGGTTCGGGGGTCTCGCCATCGTGAGGGACGGCCTGCGGGGTGAAGTTGAGGTCGCCGAGGCTGGCCTTCTCGATCTCATTGAGGCGGGCGCCGGTGAGGAGAAGGGTGCGGTCGGCGGCGTGGATCTCGAGAGAGTCGATGTGGGGAAGCTCGGAGAAGGTGCGGGCGGAGAGTTCGTCGGCCTTGGGCTGGCCGTACTGCTGAATGGCGAAATGGAGATCGCCGGGAGTGATATTTTTTTGCGACGGAAGGGTGAGCGCCAGGAGGTTGGGCTGGTCGGCGGCGGGCGCGGGCTTGAAATCGATGTTGAGGTTGCCGTTGCTGCCACGGCGCTGGGCGGTGATGGTGTGGACGCAGGCGGAGCCGGTGGAGGTGATGAGCAGCTGGGCGGCATGTCCGGCGATAAGGGCGCCGGAGGGAGCATCATCGGTGGAAGCTATCTGCCAGTTGGAGCCGGGAAGCTGCTGGAGGGGAATGGTGGGACCGATGAAGGAGTCGAAGCCCCACTGGCCTTCAATGGTGCCGGTGAGGCGTATGGGCTCGGGCTGCGGCTTGGGCGGCGGCACCGGCTTTTCGGGCTTTTTGGCGTCGGGGTGGGTGAGGGCGGCGGGTGCGAGCTCGGGGTGGAGCGGGATGTGGTGCTGGGGCTCGCGCTGAAGGACAAGGCCGCCGTGGTAGGCGTCGGCGACCAGAGGGATGTCTGGCTCGGGTGGCGCGCCGGGAGGGACGTTGAGGTGCAGGACGAGATCGTGCGCGAGGTCCGTGGAGAAGACCAGCGGAGCGCCTTCGATGGGGAGGACGACCTGGGGGCGGAGCAGGCAGGCTACGTGGTTGGCATCAGCGGGTCGTAGCGGCGGGGTGACCGAGGGTTGGATGGAGGGAAGGCCGATGACCAGGACGGATTTGGGGTTGTGGAACGAGGGTGGCGCGTTGAGGCGCAGGTTCATGGCGTCACCCTGCGGGAAGGCGATGGCGGGGATGTACTGGTACTGCGCGGTGTGGAGGGTGCTGGTGAGGCGGACGAGATCGACGACGGCGCCGACATAGGCGGAGTAGAGGCCTCCGCCGCCGAGGCTGGTGTAGCTGGCGGCGTTGATGAGGTCAGAGCCTGGGCCGGTGGAGAGCGCGGAGACAATGGAGTTGCCATGGCCGTCGTCGAGCAGGCTCTGGGAACCGGTCTGGGTGAGGCAGGTGAACTGCATGTCGATGGGGCGCTTGAAGCACTCCTCATTGGGCTTGAGGGCGAGTGTCCGGGCGAGGAGGTCGGAGCGCTTCTGAAGCTCGTTGGCGTCGGAGGGCGGGACGAGGCGGATGTCGGAGAGGTATTTTTCGATGCGGGCCTGCTCAAATCCAGCTTCGGCAAGGTCCTGGGAGGCGCGGACGAAGACACCGGGGCGACCCTGGACGGCCGATTTCAACGTGGAATAGTCGCCGCCGGTTTCGGGGGCGAGGAAGAGCACGGCCTGTTGGGCCTCGGCCGGTACGGTGACGAAGACGCCCTCTTCGCGGACCTGCTTCTGCCAGGTTTCGATGCGGGTGAACCAGCCTTCGGGTGGCGGGTTTGTGGTGCCACGGAGGAAGACGCAGATGAGGAGGTATTTGACGGACTGGGTGCGGGGAAGGTCGGGATGCAGCCAGAGGCGGTCGCCGGGCTGGAGGTTGGGGACCTCGGCGATGGGGAGCGTGACGCCGTTACGTGTGACGCGGACGTTGATGCGCGGGCCTACGAGATCGAAGCGCGCATCGACGGCCTCGCTTGGCCGGACGGCGCAAAGGATGAGAAGAAAGGGCAAAAACAGACGGGCGAGCCGTCGCGCGCAATAGGCCATGCTCCAAGTTTAGACGCGATGCTACGACCAAAGGTGGTGGAGATTGGCAGTTGAGGAATCTGGCCAGCGTGGTGGACTTTCAGGCAAGATGCAACCGCGAAGCCGCCTGCGTCGTATTTACCGGGCGTTTCGCCGTAGTTTATGAGGGATACCGGGGAGGGCCGGCCGCGGCGAGACCACGCGGAATGCGTGGTTAGATAGTGCGTGCCGGGCAGGCCATCGTCGGGACAAAGCAGAGGCGACCAATTCTCGGAGCACCTGCGCTTATTCGCGGCGGCGGCGAGTGCTGGGGGCGTCGGAGGAGACTTCGCCGTCGCGGATGGAGATGACACGAGCTGCGTACTCGGCGATGTCGGGCTCGTGGGTGACGAGGACGATGGTGTTGCCTTTGGCGTGGAGGTCGTCCATGAGGGCCATGATCTCGATGGATGTTTTGGAGTCGAGGTTGCCGGTGGGCTCGTCGGCGAGGATGATGCTGGGGTGATTGACCAGGGCACGGGCGATGGCGACGCGCTGACGCTGGCCGCCGGAGAGCTCGTTGGGCTTGTGCATCATGCGCTCGGCGAGGCCGACCTGATCGAGGACCTCTTTGGCGCGGGCGATGCGCTCGGCGCCGGGAGTGCCGTTGTAGATGAGCGGGAGCTCGACGTTATGGAGCGCGGTGGCGCGTGCGAGCAAGTTGAAGGTCTGGAAGACGAAGCCGATCTCCTTGTTGCGGATGCGGGCGAGCTCGTCGTCGTTGAGCTCGGAGACGTCGTGGCCATTGAGCCAATAGCGGCCCTGCGAGGGCGTGTCGAGGCAGCCGATGAGGTTCATCAGCGTGGATTTGCCGGAGCCCGATGGGCCCATGATGGCAACGTACTCGTTGTGACGGATGCGGATGTCGACGCCGCGCAGAGCGTGGACCTGCTGGTCGCCCATCTCGTAGGTTTTCCAGAGATTGTGGGTGACAATGACTTCGCCAGGATGCGGACCGTCAGAATTGTTGCCGGGACGGTCCCGCGTGTATTCCGGCGTCAGGGTGGGTGCGTCGAGGGCCATCGTGGCGGTCTCCTGTATGGCGGCGGGCGAAAGCAGGTTCCTTACTTCGCTCGGAATGGCGGAAACAAAAGCAACGGTAAAGCAGATTCCTCTGCTGCGCTACGGAATGACAGCCCAAAGGCTACGGAATGACAAACAAACAGGCTAGCTGCTGGAGTCCGTGTCGGACGCCAGCGTTAATGAGTTATCCCGTTTGACTGCGGTGCCGCTCTTGAGGGTGCGAAGTGTTTTGTAGCGGCCTGTCACGATCTCGTCACCGGGTTTGAGGCCGCTGAGGACTTCGATGTCGGTGGTGCCGGTGATACCGGTGGCGACGGGCACGAACCGAACGCGCGTGCGGCCGTCGTCCTTGACGAGAACGAAGACGCCCTGCGCTGTCGAGGAGCGAGTCGCGGCGGAGGCGGTGTTGGCGCTCTCCTTGCCGTGGTTGCGGAAGAGGGTCTCTTCGACAGCGGGATCGCGCTCAACCAAGGCCTGGATGGGGATGCTGAGGACGTTCGGCTTGTTGGCGGTCGTGATCTTAGCGTTGCAGGAGAGCCCGGGACGGAGATCAAGGTCGGCCCCGGGATCGAGTGTGACAACGACTTTGAAATCCTTGGCCTCTTCCGTGCCGGTGGTGGACTGCGAGGTGGCGACGCCGGTGGTACGGAGCAGCGCCTGATCGCCGACCTCGGTGACGTGGCCCTTGAGGATCTTGCCTGGGAAGGCATCGATGGTGACGTCGGCGGGCTGGCCGAGCTTGATGTTGACGATGTCGGTCTCGTCGACCTTGACCTCAGCGGTGATAACGCTCATATCGGCGAGGGTCATGAGGGTGGAGCCTTCGGCGTTTTGGATGCCGACGACGACGGTCTCGCCCTCGCGGACGGGGACGTTGGTGACGAGGCCGTTGAAGGGAGCACGGCTTTCGGTGAGGCCGAGCGAGTAGGTGTTGCCTTTGAGCATGGCGACCGACTGCGCGACCTGGCTGCGCGCCGAGGCGGTCTGCGCCCTGGCCTGGGCAACGGCGGCAACACGCTGCTGGAGCGTGGCGACGTCGACATCGTAGGCGGCTTTTTTGGCGTCGAAGTCCTGCTTGGCGATGAGCTGGCTCTTATAGAGCTCCTGGGCGCGCTGGTAGTCGAACTTTTTCTGCTCGAGGTCGGCTTTGGCTTCGGCGACGTTGGCTTCGGCGGTCTTTTCGGCGGCGGCGTAGGAGTCGACGGTGGTCTTGTTGGAGGCGATGGTGGCCTCCTGCGCCTGGACCTGAGAGGCGGGCTGCTGGCTCTCGACGGTGGCGATGAGCTGGCCCTTCTTCACGTGGTCACCCTCTTTGACGTAGAGATGGGTGATGCGGCCGAAGGCAGTGGCGCCGACGTTGACGTAGGTGAGGGGTTTGATCTGGCCGGTGCCGCTGACGGTGGCGAGGAGGTCCTGCTGGACTGCCTTGCCCGTCGCTACAGCCGTAACGCTGTTGCGGCTATGGATGATAGTTCCAGAGACGACGCCGATCAGGACAATGACGGCGAGGACGATCAGGAGAATCTTCTTTGTGCTCATACGGCTTTCTTCCGGAGGGGAGTGCTCTGGGTTTACTTCGGGACGAGAGATGATTTCCCGGTAGCGCTTTATCTCCGAGTCGTAGTAGGGGTACGCAAAATAAACCTTCGCGGTTCCAAGGCTTCCCCAGGAAAATGGCGGCCTGGGGCGGAGTTCATTCACCCGGAATCTGTTCCTATCATACAGCGGGGAACGCGCGAATGCCTTGTCTGTACATGCAAAGGAGCCGTAGAATAGGGGACGTCTTCATTCAGGAGTTTCGGCCCATGCGACTGCGCGTTTTAATTACCGGAATCACCGCTCTGGCCCTGGCTGGCTGGGGAGCTGCGGGGCATGCCCAGGCGGCAAGCGATGGCGGTTCCGCGCAGGCGGCTCAGGCGACGCAGGATAACGGCGGCGTGCAGCAGACCCAGCCGGCGGCGGAGAAGCCCGATCCGCTCAAGCGGCGGTTGAGTGACCGGCAGGAACGCGATCGCAAGAAGGCGGTCACGGAAGAGCTGAAGGGGACGTACAAGACATGGCTGAACCAGGATGTGCGCTGGATCATCACCGATGAGGAAGAGAAGGCGTTCAAGAGCTTGACCAACGATGAGGAGCGCGACCAGTTCATCGAACAGTTCTGGCAGCGCCGGAATCCGAACCCGGATTCACCCGAAAATGAATATCGCGATGAGCATTATGCGCGCATTGAGTATGCCAACGAGCACTTTGCCGCGGGCAAGCCGGGGTGGATGACGGACCGTGGGCACATCTATATCGCCTTCGGCAAGCCGGACTCGATCGATTCGCATCCTTCGGGGGGCAATTATGAGCGGCCGATGGATGAGGGCGGCGGAAGCACGTCGACGTTCCCGTTCGAGATCTGGCATTACCGCTATATAGCCGGGATTGGCGACAACATCGATATCGAGTTTGTGGATACGTGCATGTGCGGCGATTATCATGCGACGATCGACCGCTCTGAGAAGGACGCGCTGAAGCATACGCCTGGCGCAGGCCTGACGATGTATGAAGAGATGGGCATGTCGAAGAAGGCCGATCGCTTCACCGGCGGCGGCCTGGAACAGTTGGGCGCGGGACCGATGGCGACGTCAAACCAGAGCAAGCAGTTCGACCGTCTGGACCAGTTCTCGAAGCTATTTGCGCCCCCGCCGGTGAAGTATGCCGACCTGGACGAATTTTTAAGTTCGGCAAAGGTGCTGAAAGGGCCGCCGTTCCTCTTCGATGTGCGCACGGATTACGTGAAACTGACCAACGACACGGTGATGGTCCCGATTACGCTGCAGATCCACAATAGCGATGTTACGTATAAGACGCAGGACGGCGATTCGACGGGCACCGTCAATATCATGGGCCGGATAAGCACGATCACCGACCATATCGTGCAGACGTTCGAGGACACGGTTTCTTTCGAGACCCCGACGGACCTGCTGGCGCAGTCGAAGAACGGATCGCATGTGTACTGGAAGGCGCTGCCGCTGCCCCCGGGACGGTATAAGGTCGAGATCGCCATCAAGGACATGAACAATCCCGAGCACGTGGGGACATGGAAGCGGAGTGTGGATGTTCCGAAGTATGATGATGACCGGCTGGCGAGCTCGTCGCTGATCCTGGCCGACCAGATGGAGCGGGTGCCGTCCAAGGATGTGGGCGCGGGCAATTTCGTGATTGGGAATACGAAGATACGGCCACGGGTACCGCCGACGGTCACGACGCCTGTGACGTTCCACCGGGGACAGAATCTCAACTTCTGGATGCAGGTGTATAACCTTGGGATCGGCGAGAACAAGAGGAACAATGCGACGATCGAATATCAGATTCTGGATTCGGCAACGAACAAGCAGATTCTCGATTCAGAGGAACCGGCGTCCAAGCTGAATCCGAATGCAGACCAGCTGACGCTGGAGAAAACGATGCCTTTGGCGAGCTTAGCGCCGGGGCGGTATCAGGTAGTAATTAAAGTGAACGACGATGTCTCGAAGCAGCAGATTGCGGAGAGCGCACCTTTTATCGTCGAGCAATAGCCGTGAGAGCCGGATAAATTTGGACCGGCTTGTCGCATCAGGAGCAGGATCGCGCAGGATGGCAAATCGCGACGGTCCACTCGGATAGACCTCCCAGGAAAAGAATGACCGCTTGGGAGTTGTGGAGAGGCCTTCGACGCGCGTCAAGGAGTCCCAAAGCGCGGTGAAACGAGCTGTAGCAGGTCTGGTACTGACGGTGCTGGCGCTCGGTTGTACAGGGCGCGGCGTTGCTGCATCTACCGATGCGGCAGCGGTCTCGGGAGTGGTGCGCGACAGCCACGGAACGCCACAAATGGGTGCGCTCATCGAGCTACTGACCGCCGATGCGGGGACGGTGGCTTCGACGTTTACCGACGACCACGGACGCTACATTCTTCCTTCGATTTTACCGGGACGATATCAACTGCGCGCGACGGCTGCGTTCCTGGTGCCGGTGACGCGGGGCAATCTTCGCTTGCAGGCTGGAGCGCAGGCGATCATTAATCTGACAATGACGACGCTGTTCGAGGCGGCGAACTGGCTGCCGGCGCAGAGCCGCCGACCGGATGAGCCGGCCGACGACTGGAAGTGGACGCTGCGCTCGACGGCGAGCCGGCCACTGCTGCGGCTGGTGGATCCGAGCGATGGGACTGAGATTTCGACGAGCGAAAGCAGTCGGCGACGCTCGGTTTCGCAGGCGCGGGTGACGGTCACGAATGGCGATGGGGCCTTCGCTGAGGGTGGGTTGCACCAGGTGTTCATGATGGACCGGTCGCTGGAGGATGGCGATGGGGCAGTCCTGCGCGCGGACGTTGGCGGTGCGAACACAGCAGGGGTGCAGGGCGTCTCAGCAGATGTGAGCGCGGGGTATGAGCGGAGGACACAGTTTGGAAGCACGCGGATGGTGTCGGAGGTGGAGACGCATCCGGAGATTGCGGCTGCAGGCGGTGTGACGGGCTTTGGGGTTCTGCGGCTGGCGAGCACGCAGGAGCTAGCACTGGGCGATGCGGTGGTGATCGATGCAGGAACGCTGATGGCGGCCGAGCGGTTGGCAGCGACCAGGTTCAGTGCGGAGCCTTATATACGGGTGTCGGTGCGACCGGGTGAGAACACGCTGGTGGTGTACAGGTATGCGAGCGGGCGGGAGCTGCAGAGCTCAGAGGACCTGGACCGGCTGAAGCCGGTGAATCCGATGCTGGCGGATGCGCAGGGGCGGCCGCTGAGCGGAAGAGGGATGCACCATGAGCTTTCGGTGAGCGAGAAGATGGGCAGCCGGGTGGTGAGCGTGGCGATGTACACGGATCGCGTCAACGATGATTCGATCGGCGGCAGCGGCGTGATGGATATGAAGGCGGAGCAGGGACTGGCGCTGGTGGCCGATCCGACGACGGAGACGTTCAGACTGGCAACCGGGCCGTATGCGGCGCGCGGATTGAGTGTGGGCATGGTGCAGACGCTGACACCTGCGCTCTCGGCTTCGATGGAGTATGACTTGGGCACGGCGATGGAGCGCGAACGCGATTTGCAGACGTTGGCCGCGGCAGCGGAAGAGCTGCATGCGGAGACGGCGCAGGCGGTGACGGTGATGCTGAACGGCAAGCTGCTGCGCTCGGGAACGGCGGTGCGCGCGGAGTACAGGTGGCAGCCGCTGGACAGCCTGACGCAGGTGAATGCGTACAACGCAACGCCCAATGAGGCATATTTGAGCTTCTATCTGCGGCAGCGGCTGGCGTGCGGGCGGTTCCTTCCGAACGGGTTGGATGCAGTAGTAGAGGCGACGAATCTGCTGGAGCAGGGGTATCAACCGGTGCTCGCGCCGGATGGGCACACGCTGTATCTGGCGCAGATGCCGCGCGCAATTCAGGGTGGGCTGGCGTTTAATTTCTAGATTTTTTGTGGGCTTGAGAGTCAGGCTGCTGCGTGGCCGTCGCGGTGGACTGTGTCTCATGCCTTCAGTTTTCGGCTGTGAGCTTTGTGTTTTGAGTTTCTGAAACTGAGAGCTTTGATTTGGAGTCCGCGTGTACCATGATGCGAAGAGTTCCCGAGTGGGAGTGGATGACGTATGGTGAAGACCCACCGCAGATATCAGGAGATTGCCGGGCGTATTTCGCGGTATATCGCGGAGAAGGGCCTACAGGCGGGGGCACGGCTGCCGGGTGAGATCGATCTGGCGAAGGTTTGTGGAGTGAGCCGGCCGACGATTCGTGAGGCGATGATTGCACTGGAGATTGCGGGTGAGTTGGAGATCCGGAGCGGGTCGGGCGCGTATGTGCGCGAGGCCGTAAATCCGATGTCGCTGATTCTGGACTCGGGACCGGGGCCGTTTGAGCTGCTGCGTGCGCGGCTGCTGATAGAGGGCGAGACGGCGGCGGATGCGGCGCTGTATGCGTCGACGGGCGACCTGAACAAGATTGAGAAGACGCTGGAACAGATGCGGCGCATGGTGCATGGGAAAATTAATGCGCAGGTGACGAACCGGCAATTTCATGTGGCGATTGGCGAGGCGGCGAAAAATACTGTCCTCGCTAGCATCATCAATGGGCTGTGGGCGGGGATGTTTGCGCCGATGTATCACCGGTTGAGCGCGCGGGCAGGGCTGGACAAGCACCAGGAGGCTGCGCTTGTGGACCATGAGGCGATCTTCAAAGCGATTGCGGCGCACGACCCGAACGAGGCGCGGCGAGCGATGCGGAGGCACTTGCAGCACGTGGAGGAGCACCTGACGAGCGATGATGCGGACGATGTGAGGACGGAGGCAAAGGCAGCGAAGGAAAAGCCGACGCGGGTGCGGCGTTCGTCGCGGAATGCGGGCAGCGGCGCGGCACAGGGCCGGGTCAGCTGAGCTTCCGGGTGGGTGCGGATGAGGGCGATGTGCGGCTGCGCAGGTATCGGCGGGGCGATGCGCGCGCGATCTTCGAGCTGGATGAGATTTGTTTTGCGCCGCCGTTTCGATTCTCACTGGGATCGATGCGGTATTTTGCCGAGGCTAAGAATGCGCTGACAGTGATTGCAGAGTCCGGGACGGAGATTGTTGGATTTTGCATCGTACATGTGTCGCGGGTGGGGCGGGACCGCGTCGGATATGTAGTCACGCTGGATGTTGCGCCTGCGACGCGGCGGCACGGGCTGGCGGGGCGGATGATGCAGCAGATGGAGGAACAGTCGCGGGATGCGAGGTGCGGTGCGATGGGGCTGCACGTGTCGGCGGAGAATGAGGAGGCGATTCGGTTTTATGAACGCGCTGGGTATTCGCGGACAGAGGTTGTTTCGGATTTTTATGGTCGCGGATTCAATGCGTGTGTTTATCGGAAGGCACTAGCGAACCCACCTGTCGCATCATGAGTAGGGCGATGCGCGAGCGCCGCATCCTCTTTGGTATGCGAAGCGACAGCGATTTCAATATTTGAACCGATAACGGAGTTCGGCGTAGATCTGGCGTGGGTCGTTGTAGTGAAAGCCGCCGAAGGTAAGGCTGTTGTCGAGCAGCACGCGCGTGTTGCCGATGTTCAGCGCGTTGATCGAAACGGTGTAGCGCTCGCCGAAGTCCTTTCCCAGAGCGATGTCAGCGGTGGTATGCGAGGGAAGGTAGTCACTGGTGTAAGGCGAGGGCGCAGACGAGTCTCCGTTGGAAAATCCCGAGCCATAGGAGACGTTGAAGGAGCCGAAAATTCGGCCCGGAAGGTTGCCGTTGAAGCCGAAGTTGAGGGTGTTGCGCTGGTCATGGTCGAGGGCGGAGTAGCCAGGCGGGACGGCGCAGACAGAGGGATCGGATGGGTCATAGCAGACGAGGCCTCCGGTGATGCCGCCGATCTGCCGGGCGATCTGATTGGAGTAGGAAAGATGGGCCTGACCGTAGCGCCAAAGATGCGGCGAGCGAAGGGTGAGCTCCCACGCCTGGATAAGTGCGCCCTGCACGGTGATGGGGATAAAGATGCTGGATTCGCCGATGTTGTTGTGGTCGAGGAAGTTTTGCGCGCGCGTCTGGAAGGTGTCGGCGTCGAGCAGCCAGCCTCTGAAGGGAATCTGCACACCGAACTGGTGCTCTTCGTCGCGTTCGCCTTTGAGCTTGACGAAGCTGTCGTTATTCGCCTGGGCAACAGAGAGGAGTGAGCCGGAGATGCTGGTGACCGGTGGTGGTTGATAGAAGTGTCCATAGAAAGCGCGGAAGACCCAGTTCAGGTGGGGGACCTGCACTGCGATGCCGAGGCGAGGGTAGTAGGCGTTTTCTGTGACTGCACCGGAGAGGCGCGATTGGCGCTCGCCGGCGATGACGGTTAGCCATGAGGTTGGTCTGTAGTGATCCTCGACGAAAGACTCCTGCACGCCTGCGGTGATTATCGGGTTGATGGGCGTCGAGCCGAGGACGGCGAAGAAGTCGCTCTCGTGTTGGGCGTAGCCATCGATGCCGGCGGAGATGGAGTTGCGCGCGATGACTGTGGAGATGGATGCCTGCACGCCGCCGTAGTTGCCGGTTTCATCGGCGGTGGTAGCGGAGGGTTGATCGTTGGGGTTGGAGTGGTAGCCGGCCTGATTGAAGTGGAAGAAAGGCGAGATCTGTGAGATGGTGCGGGAGTTGAAGGTATGTAGCCAGGTGAAGGCAGCATAGCTGTCGGTTTCGCGTTCAGCGTCGGAGAGGTGGCTGGAGTCATAGAAGGAGCTCTCCCAATCGTCAGGGTTGGGGTCCTTTGGGATCTGATAGAAGTCGGTACGCAACTGGCCGATGAGGCGAAACTGGTTGGATGGATCGTGGTTGTAGATGATGGAGCCAAAGCCGCCGTAGCCATTCTCTGCGTCGTGAACGGGTTGCGAAACCGCTGGTTCGAGTCCGTAGTCGCTGCGGTTGCCGTTGAGGCTGGCGAACCAGGCAAACTTCTCGGAGTGGTTGCCAAGAGAGAGCTGGTCGTTGGTCTGGAAGAAGCTGCCGGCGGTGAGGACCAGTTCGCCTTCGCGGTTGCGCTCAAAGCCAGTGCGGGGCACAACATTGAACATACCGCAGGTGCGATCGCCGAGATCTGCATCGTAGCTGCCGCGGTCGATCTCCAGTGTGTCGATGTCCTTGGGGTCGATCTGCGGACCGATGTTGCTGGCGATGTTGGTGTTCGGAATGAGAACGCCATCAATCAGCCAGCTCAGTTGATGGCCGCCGCGTATGTGCAGCATGTCGTGCGTCATATAGGCGCCGGGTACGAAATCGGTGATCATGGCCATGCTGTTAGTGCGATCTGCGCCGGGAGTGTGGGCGATGTCGATGCGGTTGACCTGGGTTTCGGGTGTGACCGAGTCGGCATTCACTGCCTCTTGACTAGCTTCGACGCTGATCGCCTGGGTTACCGTCGCAAGAGAGAGTTCGAAGTGCAGGATGAGAGTGGAATCGCTCGTGACCGTGAGGGTCTGGTGGAGAGTGGCAAAGCCTGATTCATTGACCACAACGGTGTAGTCGCCAAGCGGAACATCAGCAAGCGTAAATTCGCCCTCTTGATTGGAGACAGCGGAGAAGAGGAGATCGGAATGGGCTGCGTGAAGCATAATCTGCGCACCGGCGATCGGGCGATGCTGAGGATCGTGGACGACGCCGCGGAACCGGCTGAAGATCGTTGCGTGGGCGCCGGCTGCTCCGAGCAAGAGTAGGAACAGACAAAGAATGGATGATCTGCGCATGGGATTCCGTGCGTCGGGATAGACGCGGCTGGATAGAGCTGTGGCAGCGCGCACTGTTCGCGCACGGCGGGAAGACGAGAGGGGCTGCTGAGATAAGTGTTAGAGAAGTTCTGAGGGAGGGCCGCGCTTGTGGTGGGCAGAATCGCGCACGTTGCGGCGATGGGTTTCAGCTCGGGCAGCTGGAGCGGATGTGGCGGCGAAGGGCGCGGAGAGCCGGGGAGCGTGGAAGACGATGAGGTGGGCCCCAGTGACGGGCGCTATCGCGTTCTGCGGAAAGAATGGGCAGCGGGCGGTGAGGCTGGGGGCGGCGCTTTCCTTGTCGCGGGCCTCAAGCATGGCGCAGCGATGCTTGCCGTGACGGCGGCAGCAGGCAGGGAGGCCTGCGTCGGGGTCCTGTCCGAGGGCGAACATCGGCGCGACGATCGGAAGGCCGAAAGCGGCGAGCAGGACGAGGCTGAGGAGGCGGCGCATGGGAGATGACGAACAGTATCAGTGTACGTGTTAGGTCTTGTGCTGGAGGAATGGTTCGGAAAGGGTGGCGGCGTGATTTAGGGTAGGAGGAAGGGAGGACCAACCCCCATGGTCATCCGAAGTGCGATTCTAGCCATCTGCGCTGGGCTCATGGGAGTGCAGGCGGCAGGCCACGCCGTGGCTATTTATGGACGGAATGGAGTGAAGCTGGGCGCTCCTCCGGCAGCTGCAACGAAGCCAGTGACGGATGTGGTTGGCGGCCATACGCTGACGGACTCCTACCGCTGGCTCGAGGACAATCAATCAGCTGAGACGCGCGCATTTCTACGCGCAGAGATGGCTTATACCGACAGTTATTTTGCGCAGGTAGCGCCGTTGCGCGACCGCATCGTCGCCCGGCTAACGGAGCTGGAACGTGTGGACCAGACCGGGCTTCCGCAGGAGCGGCGCGGGGCGCTGTTCTTTATGAGGCGGCCAGCGGATGAGAACCAGGCTTCGATTTATATGGAACCTGCCAGCTACGAGGTGCAGGGCGGCGCGGTAGTGCACCCAGGGGCTGTGCGGCTGGTGGATGCGCGTTCGCTGAGCAGGGATGCGAATGCGTCGGTGAGCCTTGCGGATATTTCGAGGAAGGGCGATCTGCTGGTCTACGGGATTCGGCACGGGGGCGCGGACGAGGAGACGGTGCGCGTGCTGAATGTGGCGACGAAAAAGAACACGAGCGATGAGCTGCCGCTGGCACGCTACATGGGTTTTGGGCTGACGCCGGATGGGAAGACGCTGTTTTATGCGAAAACGCTGACGGATGGGAATGGCGCTGTCTTCGAGCACAGGATAGGCACAGCTTCGGATAAGGACACGCAGGTGTTTGGCGGGACCTATCGGGATGAGACGCTGGGGCCGCTGGATCTGATTGGCTGCGATGTGAGCGAGAACGGGCACTGGCTGATTGTGAAGGTGAGCCATGGAGTTCCGGCGACGCGTGAGGACATCCTGCTAAAGGATTTGCGCAAGCCGGACGCGAAGTTTGAGCCGCTGGTGTATAGCGTGGATGCGCGGTCGCAACTGCATATGTACGGCGACAGGATGTTTGTGAGCACGGATGCCGATGCACCGAATGGGCGCGTTTTGCTGGCGAAGTTCGGCGATCCTTCGATGAAGAGTTGGGTGGTGGTTATTCCGGAGGGAAAGAGTCCGATCCGCGCGGTATCGATTGTGGATGGCGAGATGTTCGTGGGCAGGCTGGTGGATGTGAAGACCCAGACCACGATCTACTCACTGCACGGAAAGAAGATCGGCGAGATCAAATATCCAACGATCGGCAGCGGAAGCGTGGTGTTCGGACGGGAGAAATCAGATGTTGGATATTACACATTCTCGTCGTTTACGGTGCCTCCCACGATTTACCAATACAACGTGACGACGGGCGAGAGCACGGTATGGTCGAGGCCAAAGGTGCCGTTCGATTCAAGCCAGTATGAAGTGCGGCAGGTTTTTTATACGTCGAAGGACGGGACGCGCGTGCCGATGTTCATTGCGGGGCGAAAGGGGCTGCCGATGGATGGGAAGGCCCCGCTGCTGATGACGGGGTACGGCGGGTTCGATATCTCGATGACGCCGTCATTCGATCCGAAGTATGCATGGTGGATGGAGCAGGGCGGCTTCTTTGCGCTGCCGAACCTGCGCGGCGGCGGCGAGTATGGAGAGAAGTGGCATGAGGCGGGGATGTTCGAGCATAAGCAGAATGTCTTCGATGACTGGTTTGCAGCGGCGGAGTATCTGATTGCGAACCACTACACGACAAAGGAGCGGCTGGCGATTACGGGGCGGTCGAATGGGGGACTGCTGATGGGCGCGTCGATGACGCAGCGGCCGGATTTATATGGCGCGATCCTGTGCGGGTATCCGCTGCTGGATATGAGCCGGTATCAGAAATTTCTGATCGGGCGGTGGTGGACGACGGAGTATGGGTCGGCGGAGAAGCCGGACCAGGCTGCGTATATTTTGAAATATTCGCCGTATCAGAATATCCGGCAGGGCGTGAAGTATCCGGCGATTATGTTTTTGTCAGGTGACAGCGATACGCGGGTGGCTCCCCTGCATGCGCGCAAGATGGCGGCGGCGATGCAGGCGACGGTGATGGCTGAGCCGGAGGAGGAACGCAGACCTGTGCTGCTGCACTATGACACGCGGGCAGGGCATAGCGCGGGCGTCAGTGTGCAACAGGCGATCCACGATACGGCGGATGAGCTGACATTTTTGTGGAATGAGACGGGTGTGAAGTAGTGGCAAAGCTGACTCCACCTATGCGCGATGAAGCTGCGCATGCATGGGATATCCGGCTGTCTCATCTTTTCGCGGCTTTGCGTTTAGCGTTGCGGGCGCGGCGTTTTAGTTCGTCGTCGGAGAACATGGTGTGGCGGCAGTGGGAGGCGCCACAATAGCAGTCGGCGGTGTCGTCGTCAGAGTCATAGAGGTTGTACTCGTAGGCGAGCTCTTCGCCCGCTGCGATGTCGCGGATGGCGCGGATGTAGATACGGCCGTCGGCCTCGTCAGTCTCGCAGTTGGGCGCGCAGGAGTGATTGACGAACATGGCGGCGCCGAAGCCGTCGATGACGTCGGGGGAGTCGGCGATGCCGAAGAGATAGGTGACGGGGCGCCCGGCGTAGAGCTCATCGGCGACGGATTTGGGGATACGGGGGCCGTCGTACTCGAGGACGCGGCGGCCGCGGGGGATGGGGTCGAGGGTGACGACGCCGGCGGCGTGGATCGAAGAGGAGCGGATGAGGAGGCGGGGGGAGCTGGCGATGGTGGTGCTGGAGCGCGGCATTGTGTGGAGTTTAGCAGTGACGGGGTGGTGAGTTGGAAGGTCGAGATGACGATTTCAGAGCGGAGGTGGGGTAAGAAATCCAAACCTGGGGCTGGTAGATATCGTCTAATAGGGGTATGAGGCGATGGGGGCGAGCGGTGTTGCCGGTTTGCGTGGCGGCGGGGATTTGGGTGGGGTGCGCGTGCGCGCAGACTCCCGCTAGCCAGCAGAATGAAAACCAGTGGAAGCAGACGCCTGAGGGAAGGCCGTCGGCGCCGCCGACGCAGATGAACTGTTCGGGGTCGATCACGAGCGGGGATGGCAAGGTGACGAAGATTACGGATTGCCCGCCGGCACAGACGACACCGCAGGCGCCGACGAGCGCGGCGAAGCAGTTTCCATATCCAGGAGATTCGACTCCAGCTCCGGCGACTCCGCCGCCGAACGGCGCGCAGGCCCCGGCGAGCAAACAGTTTCCGTATCCGGGCGATGCGAGTCCTCAACCGGGGACGTCTTCTTCCTCTTCTTCGAGCTCCGGAGAGACAAAACCTGGTGGTTTGCAGGATGCAGGGAGTTCGGGGGCATCGAGCAGCTCAAGCAGTTCGAGCTCTTCGAGCGACCCGGATGCGGATGCAGGAGATGCGGGGTCGCCTGTAGCGGTACCGAGGAGAAGACGGCGGGTTCCGGCGGTGCCTCGGCTGACACCTACGCAGCGGGAGAGGGAAGATCTGCAAGTCGCGGGGTTTTATCAGAACGATGGCAACTTCCGCGGAGCGTATCTGCGGGCGCAGGATGCGGTGTCGGTTGACGGTGACAGTCCAGAGGCGCATCTGGCACTGGCCGAGTCTGCGCGGCGGCTAGGCAAGCTGGATGAGGCGGAGCAGAACTACAAGCGGTGTCTGGCGCTCGATCCGGTTCCCAAGACGCGAAAGGCCGCGGAGAAGGCGCTGAAGGAGATGACCGGCGGCGAGTGAGTTTCGCTGCGGCTGTGGGTAGGGGGCCCCCCTACCCTTCGTTTTTTCGATTCTTTGAAATCAGCGATTTGCGGCGAGTTTTGCCGCCAAAATATTGATTCCAGAGATTTTGTGTGGAAAATCTCTGGAATGAGAGGGTTGCGGCGAGTTATGTGGTGACCCTAACATCGAACCCCACCCATGCCGACGATGAAGCCGTCGTCATGAATGGGGCACCCAGATTCGTTTGTGTTTTGATCTCTATTTCTATTATAGAGAGTTGAGTGGAATTAATGTGCAGCGATTTTTCTCTTTGTTCTGTTTGATTTAGGTGGTTTGGGGGCTTGACAAGATTTTGTGGATTTCCCTCGGGCAGGCGGTTTCCGGGGTGACGGTTGTGGCGGGGCGGAAGAAGGCAATTCAGTCGCTCCGGCCTCCCACCCCAGCGAGCAAGCTCGCCGGGGACCCCGGTTCGCCTTCGCTCGGGCCTTCGGCAGAGCGGAAGCGCCTGCGGGCGCGGCTATTTTCCTGGGGCGTTGCCCCAGGCTGGTATAGGGCGCGCCGTTGGCGCTTGGAGGGGTGGCGCTTCGCGAACCCGGGGCTCCCTATGGATCGCCATAGCGTACCTCAGGGGAGACCGTGGGCTAAAGTCCACGGCTACCAGCCCCTTTTCGGTGGGGGTTTTATGGCACGGAGACCCTCGGCTAAAGCCAAGGGCTACCAGCCGTGCCCTTACGCGAGGCAGAGGCGCGTTCGCGCCTCCTGAACGGCCAAAGCAGGTCCTTCGCTTTCACCCCAGCGAGCAAGCTCGCCGGGGACCCCGTGCGCCCGGGATGACAATTCGAGGGGCAACGGTAACGGCACATGCTTCGCTATGGAATGGCCACGCGTACCTCAGGGGTTAAAGCCCCCCTTTTCGTGGGGCTTTTATGGCACTGAGACCCTCGGCTAAAGCCGAGGGCTACCAGCCGTGCCCTTAAAGCGAGGCAGAGGCGCGGTCCGTTGGGGGAGTGCGCGACTAAGCAGGAACGTACGTCAACCTGATCACGTCCCCGGCAATCAGGTCGCTGGCAACAAGGCGGAGCCGCGGCCGGGGGCCGGCGAAGAATGGCTTGCCGTGACCAAGCACGACGGGGTGGACGTAAAGGCGATACTCATCAATAAGACCAAGGTTGGTCAGGCTTCCTGCCAAGTCTGGTCCGGCAACGTCAATCTCCCCAACGAGCTGAGCTTTCAGCCCTCGTATCGCCGCCTCGATGTCACCCTCGACAAGGGTGGCGTTGGGCCCGACCGACTTCAACGTGCGCGACACAACCCACTTCGGCCGGCTCCGCCACACCGCCGCAAAGTCGCGTTCCTCCGCGTCCCAGTCCGGCAGGTCTTCGTCCCAATAACGCATTACCTCGTACATGTGGCGACCGTACACAATGCCCACCAGGTCGCGCACCTGCTCTATGAAGTGACGAAAGAGCGACGGGTCTGGCGGCCCCATTTCAAGATGGTCGACGTAGCCATCCAAGGACTGGTTCAGTCCATACACGAGCTTTGCCATGGTACAAAATCTCCTCCACAGGCTCTTCGGAATAACTTGAGGAGACAATACGCGAAGGTGAGGTTAGGCAGCAAACTACACGCCGCTTTGCCGGTGCGGCTCAGGATGACAACCAGAAAAGCAAAAGCAACAGCCAATACAGGGGTCCTTCGCTTTCACCCCAGCGAGCAAAAACGCTCGCCGGGAACCCCGATGCGCTCAGGATGACGAGGCCAAGGGCAAGGGCAAAATGACAGCAGAAGCAAAGGGCAGGACTGGCCGAGGCTAGGGGTAGGGGCGGCGAAGGAAGGCGGGGAGATCTTTGGGGAGGTTGCGGGGGGATTTGGCGAGAGGGTTGTGTTTCTTCGTTGGCTTGATGGGCGTGGTCGGGATTACAGGGTAAGAGGGCTCGGCGGTTGCGGTGGCGGGCTCGTCGATGAGGTCCTCTTCGACGTGGAGATAGCGGCGAATGTAGCGGAGCGGATCTTCGGCGACGGCCATCTCGCGGAGGTGGTAACGCCAGGCGTCGCGGCGGGCGCTGCGGCGGGTGAAGGGCTTGCGGGTGACGGTCTGGATGGCGCCGCCGGGGCCGCTGCGCTGGAAGCTCTGCGCGGGGACCTGGAAGGTGATGTCTTCGCCGGGCTTCCAGAAGCAGGTAGCGAACTCGTGCGAGAAGAGAAGGGCGTAGTAGCGGCGCTGCTGGTCGAGGCAGGCGAGCGCGGCTTCGGCGTTGATCCAGGGGAGGCCGAGGCGGGCGGTGTACCAGCGGCGGAACTCGAAGCCGTTGGAGCGCGCGCGGCCGACGACGATCTTCAACAGTTCGAGGCGCGTCATGCGAGGCACCTTCGGGTTACGCGGGTTAGTCGGGTTACGCGAAATATCAGATTACTGCGAATCGTAGTTGGTCTCGCGACGGATGCGGTCGCGGAGCGCGGGGTCGGTGAGTTGTGGCGGAATGGATGGTGCGGCGAGCCCGGCGCGGATTTGACGCCGGCGCCAGAGGCGAAGGACGAACACAACGGCGCCGATGCCGATGAGAAGGACGGCAAAGGGGACGATCCAGGCGACGAGACCGAAGCCACTGCGAAGAGGCGCGGCGAGCACGATGGGACCATACTTGACGGCAAACCAGTTCAGCACGCCAGAGTCGGGAAGTCCAGTGGTAAGTTCGGCGCGGAGCTCGTCGATCATGACGGGCGAGACAGGGCAGCCGACGTGATTGCATTCGAGGAGGATCTGCCCGCAGCCGCATTGGCAGACGAGCATGTGACCGAGAGCGTCGAAGCGCGTGGAGGGAGAGCCCGCGCCTAGCATGGTGAAGCTGAGGATGCAGAGCAGCGCGATGTGGAGCAGGCGCTTAGGCATGGAGCACTTGCGGGTCTTCCGCGACGACGTCGCCAGTCCGGGATGAGGAGCTGCCCGGTTTGAGAGGAGGGACGAGAGCGATGGCGGTGCCGAAGATCACGATGCCGACGCCGATCCAGATCCAGTTGACGAGCGGGTTGAGGAAGACCTTGATGATGGGCTTGTCGGTTTCGGGGTTGCGGCCTTCGAAGACGACGTATAGATCGCGCGCGAGCGTGGAGTGAATGGCGACACGGGTTTCGCTCTCCTGGCTGGCGTTGTAGAAGCGGCGCTCGGGGGTGAGCTGCGTGACTTTTTTGTTGCCGTGGTAGACGTCGAGGAGAGCGTAATCGGTGTCGTAGTTGGGGTTCGAGTCCTCGGAGTAGCTCTGGCAGACGAGCTTCCAGGAGCCGATCTGGATGGAGTCCCCGAAGCTCATCTCGAGTTCACGCGACTGGTTGAAGGCGGAGCCGGCCACGCCGATGAACAGAACGACGATGCCGAAGTGGATGATGTAGCCGCCGTAGCGGCGGGTGTTGCGGCGGGTGAGCAGGATGGCCGAGCTGAGGAGGTTGCGGCTGGTCTGCCTGTGGATGACGGCAGCGCCGCGAAGGAACTCGGAGAAGATGGCGGTGATGACGCCGGCGGCGAGGGAGAAGCAGACGAGGGAGTAGATCTGTCCGGTGCTGCTGCCGGCTTCATTCCAGGGGCGAACGCCGGCGAGCATGAGCGCGACAGCAGTCGCGAGGATGGCAGAGCAGGGAAGAAGGAAGTTGCGGCGGATGGAGCGCAGCGACGTGGAACGCCAGGCGAGCAGCGGACCGATGACGGTGAGGAAGATGAGGAACATGCCGATGGGGACGGCGACGCGGTTGTAGAACGGCGCGCCCATGGTCACCTTGGAGCCTTGCACGTATTCGGACAGGATGGGGAAGAGCGTTCCCCAGAGGATGGTGAAGCAGGCGGTGAGAAGGACGAGATTGTTGAAGAGGAAGGAGGACTCGCGCGAGACGAGGGACTCGAGGTGGTTCTCGGCGCGGAGGTGATCGCGCTGATGGAAGAAGGTGAAGAGGCAGACGGCGAAGACGATGATGAGGAAGGCGTAGAACCAGTCGCCGATGGAGCTTTGGGCGAAGGCGTGGACGGACTGCACCAGGCCGGCGCGGGTGAGCAGCGTGCCGAGGATGGTGAGCATGAAGGTGATGAAGATGAGCCAGACGTTCCAGACCTTCATCATGCCGCGCTTCTCCTGCATCATGACCGAGTGCAGGAAGGCGGTGCCGACGAGCCAGGGCATGAGCGAGGCATTCTCGACGGGGTCCCAGCCCCAGTAGCCGCCCCAGCCGAGCACGGCGTAGGCCCAGTGCATGCCTAGACAAATTCCACACGTCAGGAAGAGCCAGGCGACCATGGTCCAGCGGCGCGTGATGTGGATCCACTTTTCGCCGGGGTAGCGCATCATTAATGCCCCAAGCCCAAAGGCAAAGGGCACGCTGAAGCCGACGTAGCCGAGGTAGAGCATCGGCGGATGGATGAGCATCTCCGCATACTGGAGAAGCGGATTGAGGCCGAAGCCGTCGGCGTGCAGCGGGCCGGGCGCGATGGAGAAAGGTGTCGCGGCGAAGACCAGCAGAAGGAGGAAGAAGATCTGGATCGCGGAGAGGATGGTGGAGGCGTAGGCGTGGAGGGTGACGTCGGCTTTGTCTCGGACGCGCATGACGAAGCCGTAGGCAGAGAGCAGCCACGCCCAGAGCAGTAGCGAGCCTTCCTGACCGGACCAGAGCGCGGCGAACTTGTAGAACGTAGAAAGGTCGCGGTTGCTGTGGTGGAGGATGTAAGCGACGGAGAAGTCGTTGGTGAAGGCAGCCCAGACGAGCGCGAAGGCGGCGCAGGTGACGGCGATGAAGCTGGCGATGCCGGCGCGGCGGGAGGTCTCGCGGAGGTTATCGGCGGGGACGGCTAATTGGCGGCCGGTGGCGAGTGCGCGTAGGGAGACTGCGCCGCTGAAGAGCGTGTAGACGCAGAGCGCCAGGGCCAGAAGCAGCGCGAAGCTGCCGAAGGAGGGCATGGGGTGCAGCATGGCGAGTGAAACGTCCTCAAGCCATTGTCTCAGAATTCAGCGGAGACGCGGCGGGTGCGCGAATACCGATGTGCGAGAAGGCGTCGGGGGTGTGGCGGGCTTGGAGTTCGAGCGTGCGGGAAGGTCTAGCAGGCTTTGGGGTCGATGAGATCGTGCACGCTGGCCAGAAGATTGTCGGGAAGCAGGGGCTTGAGGCGGAATTCAACGTTGAGATTCTTGTACTCGTCTTCGGCTTCGATCATGCCGCTGATGACGAGCACGGGAATTCGTGGCTGGAATTCGCGGAGATGCGTGATGAACTGTGAGCCGGTCATGCCGGGCATGAGATGGTCGGTGATGATGAGGTCGATCTGGGCGGGGAATTCGTTGTTGCGGAATTGCTCGAGAGCGCGTTGCGGGCTGAGGACGGCGATGACGAAGTAGCCCGCGCGCTTGAGGATGGTTTGACGTGTCGCGGCCTGAACTGCGTTGTCATCGATGAGGAGGATAGTGGCAGGCATGCGTCCTAACCGTGCGTGTGCTGCGCTTGTGCTGATATCGAAAACTGAAGGGAAGCTCTTCCGCGTGTGCTGATTGGGATGCAATCTCGATACGAAAGGCTGCCTGACAATTGTTGTGCAGAGCGGCTGATGAATGCTCGCGCTCGGCATCACGAAGTATACGGCTAGGTCAATCGATTGCGTCGAAGCGCTTGCACAGAAGGTGTAAGCGCGATGCCTGAGATAATGCAGCTATGAAGCGCCGCGTGATCAAGCAGTATGAGTTCATCCGGAAGATCGGCTCGGGTGGAAGCGGTGTGGTGTTTCTGGCCAATGACACGCTGCTGCAGCGGCCTGTGGTCCTGAAATTGCTTAAGAGGGGAGCGCAGACGGCGGAGCAGGTTCGCGTGACGCAGCTCCGAGAGGCGCGTCTGGCTTCGGCGATCGACCATCCGAATGTTTGCGCGATCTACGAGGTGGGCGAGGAAGAGGACGAGGCCTACATCGTCATGCAGTACATTCCGGGCAAGAGCCTGGACAAGGTGATCGCCGAAGGGCCGGCGAATATGCAGCTGGTGCTTTCAAGCGGCATGCAGATTGCGGATGGCTTGCAGGCGGCGCACAACCTGGGCATCTTTCACCGTGATCTGAAACCGGCGAATGTGATGCTGACCGATGGCGGCCTGATCAAAATTCTGGACTTCGGCCTGGCGCGACAGTTGAAGCGCGAGAAGATGATGGAGCCGAGCGGCGACTTCGATCCATCGCTGCCGGGGCACCCGATAGCACCGATGCCGCCGGGGGCGACGTATACGGCGCGCGGGGGAACGATCGCTTACATGGCTCCCGAGCAGTTTGTGACCGGGCAGAGTAGCGTGCAGAGCGATGTCTTTGCGCTGGGGCTGATTCTGTACGAGATGGTGAGCGGGCGGCATCCGTTTCATCGGCCGGATGCGCAGGAGATGCAGAGCATTCGCGCGATTCAGTATGCAGAGCCGCCGGCGTTGCGGGAGATTGTGCCGGAGATTCCGGTGGAGCTGGAGAGCGTGATTCTGCGCTGCCTGGAGAAGCAGCCGTCGGCACGATATGCGTCAGCGGCGGAGGTGCGCGAGGGGCTGAAGACGATTGTGAAGG
>Ga0207933_1000334_pt1 | contig 48539 bp, 41 predicted proteins | sample NGESurdeep092012_4_FD_184488 | JGI IMG/M metagenome (GOLD analysis project Ga0207933, IMG submission 184488) | Arctic peat soil microbial communities from Barrow, Alaska - NGEE Surface sample F53-3 deep-092012 (SPAdes) | ecosystem: Environmental > Terrestrial > Soil > Wetlands > Peat ... | reverse complement strand
CATGGATCGGAGCGCCGCGGCGTCATCCTCAAGATGTTCGAGCACATTGAGGCAGACCACGGTATCGAGTTGCCCCTCGAACGGAAGAAAATGTTCCGGGTTCGTTGCGTTGAGCGCCCCGACCCGCACGGAAGGGCGGTGCCGGAACCTGTCCCGGAGGCGGTCGAGATACTCACCTTCGATATCGGTTGCAATGTAGAGCGTCCTGCGCGCGCAGAGATGCCGGCTGAGATTCCCCGTGCCCGCTCCGATTTCGAGAATCCTGCTGCCGGTGTAGGGGGCAATCGTGTCCGCCAGCCAGCGATTGAACTTCGGCGCGAAGGAAAACGCGTCGAGAACCGAATGTCCAGGATCGTTGTAAAGCCGGCTGGTGAAGCGCGACCGGAGGATGACCCATACGGCCTCGAACGCGTCGCGCAGACCGATCTTCTTGCCATCCTCATAAGTCCGGCCATGGTAGCTGATGGGCGTTTCGTAAATGCGGGCTTTGCGCCGCGCGAACTTGACGGTCAGTTCGGGTTCGATGCCGAAACGGTCGCTCTCGATGGGAATCGTTTTCACGAACGCGGTCCGGAAGGCCTTGTAGCAGGTCTCCATGTCCGTGAGATTGAGATCCGCGGCGATGTTGCAGAGAGTTGTCAGCAGACGGTTTGCGAGCGAATGCCAGAAATAGAGAACGCGCCGTTCCCCGGCTACCAGGAAACGCGAACCGTAGACGACATCGGCCTCGCCACGCAGCAAAGGTCCCAGAAGCTTCGGATACTCGCGCGGATCGTATTCCAGATCGGCGTCCTGGACGATGCTGTAATACCCCGTCGCGGCCTGAATCGCGGTGCGGATGGCAGCCCCCTTGCCGCGGTTCTTCCGGTGCCGGATCAAACGGATGCGGACGGCTGGAAAACAAACCATAAAGTTCTCGACCGCTTCCGCCGATCCGTCAATTGAGCAATCGTCCACAACGATGAGTTCGCGATCGAGACCGTCAGGCAAAGGAGCGGCAACTACGCGCGTCAGCAGTTCGTGAATGAACTCTTCCTCGTTGAACAACGGAATCAGGATCGAGAGCGAGAGGGAATTCCGCAACGCTGTCATTGTAAGACGCGCGCCGGTTTTAAAGAGCCGGGGCTGAACGTGGGGAGACTACTACACATGCGGCGTTCGAAATTCGTTTTTCTTCTTTGCTGTCTGACCGCCTTGTTTTGTTGCGCGAATCTGTTCGGAGACAATGCCGTCGACACTCAGGACACAACCATCGTTCCGGACACAACCATCGGGGGCATTCCGGGCTCTGACCTGAGCGCGATGGATCCGGGCACCTCGGACCTGACCGACTGGTTTCTCAACCTGGCTCCGTCGGACCAGTGGACCACCGCGGCGAACATCGCGACGATGAACGCGTGGCTCAGCATTGTGGAGGAGTATAGTGGCGATCCGGCGATTCTTGCCGAGCTTAACGGTCTGGGAATGATCGACCCGGGGACGTCCGGGACGGACCAGGCCATTCAGGCTTTCACCCAGACGGATCCCGGCATCGCGCCGGAGCCCGCCGTATTGGGATGGTTCGGTGGTTTAGTGGCCATCCTGATGGTATATGCGGGTTGGCGGGGCGTTGCTATTTCGACCCGCCCGCCTTCCCCGCACTGATCAGATTCGCAAAGATCCGATACGCTCCCGGTACTCCCGCGGGCAATTCCCGGAACCATGAATAGGCAGTGAAAATATATGCTCCCTTTCCGTAGCGCGTGTACAGCATTCCGCCAGGCAGTTCCGCCTGACCCTTGTCGTGCGTTTCGATCGGCGTCTCATACCGCGGATCCCATTTGTTCGAAAAGTAGAGGCCGCGTTCCTGCACCCAGCCATCGAAATCGGCGGGCGTGATTTTGTTGGGAACGTTCAGCAGCGGCGAATCCGGCGCCAGTACCCTGACCGGAGCATCTTCGTCCGTCACGCGTGCGTCGTCGCGCCCGAATGTGAATGGATACGGCCCCAGGTGCGCCAGCGCTTCCGCCACCGAAGGGCTGATGCGCGCATCGGCGCTGTTGTTGTATTGCACGACGAGCGTGCCGCCATTCTTCGCGTAGTCCAGCAGCCGCTGCTGCGCGGCGCGCAGGTCCGCCCGCACCGAGTAGGCCCGCACGCCCGTGACAATCGCATCGTAGACGCTCAGGTCTCCCGATCCGAGATCCTTGTCGTCCAGCAGATCCACCTGGCAGCCCATCTGGCGCAATGCCTCGGGCACCTTGTCTGACGAACCCATCACGTAGCCCACGCGCCGCGCCAGCACTTTCAGCGGTACCGCTGAGAGCTTCCCCCCGGCCGGCATGAGCACGGTTTGCAGCGGAATGTGCGAATAGGGGATCACGTTGACACCGCTTGAAATCTCCACGCCGCCGGCTTTGGCCGTGACCTTGAAAAGTCCCGAAACCGCGTTCGCGGGAGGCGTCAACCGGAAGCGCACATCCTCCGCCTCACCGGTCTCTTTCAATTGAAACGGCACGCTCGCGGGCTCAACCGTCCAACCCGGCGGCGTCTCCAGACGCACTTCGCCGGACTGATTCGCGACGAGCGCGCGCACTTCCAGGCTGAATTCCCGCGCCGCGCCCAGAGGGAAGACAAAGTTCTGCGACGGCAGGTCGAGCGAAACCGGGGGCTCCACCACCACGGGCCGCACGTATTGGCCTTTCGAGGGATCGGCACCGCGGAAATGCATCGGCTCGGTAATTGAAAATGGAGCGGAGTTCAGCGTGAAATCGAACCGGGCCACCACTTCCGGCAGAATATCCGCTCGCCCGATCAAAGTCTGGTCTGAAATGGTGTAGCTCCCCGGCGCGTGCGGCTCCCTGAGCCAGAAGGGTTGCGAATACGGCTGGCTCGCGGCAATTGGCAGGGAAACAGCCGTCACATCGGGCTTGTTGTACTCGAGCAGCTTGTTCTTCACCGGCGCATCCATGTTGTCCCAGCCGCTCAGATGGATGGCGGCAAGGACGATCGGCAGCGGCGACCGGTTGAGAGCCGTCAGAGAAACTTTGGCCGTGCTGCCCGGCACGAAAGCGGCTGCGTTCGCCTGCGCCTCAGTCCGCAGCCCGGCGCAAAGAGCGATCGCTTCATCGATTTCCTCCAGCTTCCACTTCGCCCACTGTTGCCCCTGATCAGCCAGCCTCGCGATGGCCGCGCGTGCTTCAAGTAGTGCCGCGACGCTCTTTTCCGGATGCCGGTCGTCGAATTCCCGAGCAGTCTTCGCCAGCAGTTCGCCGGGCCGCGTGGCCCCGGACACCCGTTTCCAGGTCGTATCGATGCCATCGAAGACTCCCTTTTGCGGCTGCTCGCCTTCCACGAACGAAAGAAGACTCTGCGACTCTCCATAGACAATGGTGGCGCCCTGCCCCTGACTCCTGTGCTCATTGCGGCTGATGACGGAAATCTCGCGATCGGAACGACCGATTATGGGATCGAAATCCCCCGGCTCGACCGTGATTACGGGTTGATTCGGAAAGGGGTCGGGTCCCCGGCCAGGCCCTCGACCCGGTCCCGCGGTGCCGCCACGCCCCGCTTGCGGCGTCAAAGGCGCGAAACGGCTTCGCAGCAGACGGCGCGCGTGCCATGGCTTGACCCACTTCAATTGTTCGGGGAACCGGCTGGCGTCTCCCGCGATCTCATAAGCTTCCTTGCCCAGAATCGCGGAGGCCTGATGATGACCGTGCCCGTCGCTTGGCGTACCGCTGAAAGACAGAATAATGACGTCGGGTTCCTGCTGACGGATGACCCACACTATGTCCGCCAGAGTGCGTTCGCGCCCCCAGTCCGCGAATGTCTCGGCGGGCGAGGTGGTGAATCCGAAATCGATGGCGCGGGTGAAGTATTGCTCTCCACCGTCGTCCCGGCGGGCTGCCAGCAACTCCTGCGTCCGCAGGACGCCGAGCAGCGCGCCCTGTTCCGGGCCAAGCAGATTCTGCCCACCCTCGCCGCGCGTGCAGGAGAGGTAACCGGTGCGCATTTTAAGTCCCCGCGACAGGTAAGCCAGCACGGCGTTGTTTTCATCGTCGGGGTGAGCCCCGATCATGAGAACGCTGCCCAGCACGTTCAGCTTCGCCAGCGAGTATCGAATCGCGGGCGTTCCGATGAGAAATTCTTGCGCCTGCAGCGGCAAAATGCAGAGAGCGCAGAGCGCAACGCCAACGAATCCGGCTCCAGACCTACCCATTTAGTTATGGTAGTACGCGGAGTTGTGGCGAATAACGTGTACGCTGGGTCTCGGTGAAGCCAATATTGCGCAAACACTGGAACTGGAGATGGCTGAAGCGGAGACCCCGCACGTTATTCGTGGCACGGGTCTCGCCCGTACCGCGGATCGGGCTCGCGCTGGGCGGCGGTTTTGCCCGCGGCATCGCCCATGTCGGCATCCTCCGGGTGCTGGAGCGTGAAAAAATCCCGCTGCATTGTATTACCGGAGTCAGCGCGGGAGCCGTGGTGGCGGCCGCTTATGCGAGTGGCACGAGCACTCAGGAAATTGGCGCCGTCGGGAGCGCGATGAGCTTCAGCGACGTGGCGCGATGGAGCATCTCGAAGCTGGGCTTCGCGGGCAGCGAGCGCATGGTGGCGTTCCTGCGGAGGCTCCTCAAACAAGCGCGCTTCGAGGATATGCGTATTCCGCTGGGGGTGGTGGCGACCGATCTGCGATCCGGGAATCCGGTTGCGTTCCGCGATCATGGAGAAGTGGCGCCGGCAATCCGCGCTTCGTGCTCCTACCCCGGCCTCTACCGGCCTTTTGAAATCGACGGCAGGACCTATGTCGATGGCGCCATCTCGCTCGAAGTTCCCGCCCATCTCGCGCGCGCAATGGGCGCCACGCATGTCATCGCCGCCTGTATTCCGAATCAGGATGAAACCTTTGAGCCCCAGAATATGCTACAGGTGGTGAGCCGTTGTTTCCAGATCATGATGTCCAACAACGAGGAGGGCTGGCGCAGGCAATCCGACGTCGTGCTGATGCCCGACGTGGGCGCAATTCCGTGGGATGGGTTCGTTAATGCGAGGAGGATGATCGAAGCGGGAGAGCGGGCGGCGGAGCAGGCGCTGCCGCAGATCCGCGAATGGCTGGGGAAGCCGCGACGGGATTCCTTTACCCGCTCGGCCTGAGGTCTATCCCGGGAGGTAGGCTTTGACCACCGGATAAAACACCTTGACGAAATCGATCCCGATTTTTTCGGCACGTTGCGTGCCGCCAGGCGGGATGGGAACGACGACTCTGACCAGCGCCGTATCGCTGCGATGGTGGCGGATGGAGTCCGAGATGAGGTAAAACCTCGCGGCAAATTCATCCGCGATCACGCGCCCCTGGGTTTGATACCAGTAGTAAACGACGCTTTGGGCTTCGCCTTTCGATACCACATATTGATTGATGCGGATCGGGCCGCCGGCCACGGAGACGTCGACGCGACCGCTTTGAGACGGTTGCCAGCCCGAGCCCGGCAGGCAATTTTTCGGGGAGTGCGGCGACTGCCCCTGCCGTTGAGTCTTGAAATAGGCGATAAACAGGCTCGCTTCGCCTTCCGGGCCGCTGTAGATGCGAGTGAGGGTGTCATCCGCCTTGAGAACGGCCTCCGTGTCCTTATCGATCACGCCCTCCTGGAGCAGTCGCCAGGAGCCGACCGTGATCGGGAAAGTCGCGAGCGGCAACGCCAGCGGGATGTTTTCGCCGTGCGAGGCAGAGTAAAAGAAAACCGCCTGAATAACCAGGACCAGGGTCAATCCGTAAACAAATTTGCTGTGCAGAATTGAGTTCATGTGTGCTTTCGGGCGAACAAGCCGCAAATACGAATAATCAGCTGGTGGAATGCAACCAGAATGGCGAGCGCAATCATGAATATCACCAGTCCCTGCGCTTCGTGAAACCATCCCTCCGCAAGTTCGGGTTTGAATTGAGAAATCACGCCCGTGAAAGCGACGCGCCCGGCATTGGCTGCAATCGCAATGGGAATAGTGGAAAAAAAGAGGACGATTCGCACCCAGGTTCGCTTCTCGAAGACATACCCGTAAACGAGCGCCATGAACGTCAATGTCAGCAGCGAGCGTATCCCGCTGCACGCTTCCACCACGTTCAGAGTGGCTTGAGGAAGGATGAGAATATTGCCTTCCCGGATGACCGGAATCTGTAGTAAATCGATGGTAGACTCGGCCGCCCGGCTGGCGATCAACTGCAGGGGAAACGTGATCTGGTTATAAATGATGGCGGGAATCGGCACCATGAAAAACAGTAAAAACAGAGGAAACCCGAAAAGTCTGGCGTATGCGGTGCCACCCAGCAGCACCACGGCGCCGATGATGGAGATCACGAGCGAGGTGCGGGCGAGGAAAAGCTCCGCGCCGAGGGTTGCCATATACAGCTGGAACCCGGCCCACAGCATGATCCCGAGGCCCCACCAGTTGGGCTTCGGAATCATGCCTGCAAGCTGGTCGCGCTTTTGCCAAGCGATAGCGGCGGCGATCGCCGGCACGAAGAAACCATGACCCATGTCGGGATCGTCGGCCCACTGGCGAACGAGCGCAACCAGAATGGGGGCGTAACAGACGGCAAGCAATGCCGAAACCCAAGCCAGGGTGATCCACGAAAAAGAAATTCGCGTCCCGCTGGCAGTCTGCGTCTCAGTCGGGACGGAAGTCATGCTTACTAGCATTATCCAACACGCCCGACGGCCGGCTCGGGGGATATCCCACAAAAGTATCGGCGCTCACACTGCGGGGTGGGCTATTACCCGTCCCGATACAGGATATACGGGAAGAGCACCGCTGTCATACTCAAGACCAATGCCCGAGTTTACGTGCAATATCTGCGGCAAGAGAAGCGGCTGGCAGGGTGAAAAACCCGGCCGGGAGCGCCCCAGTTGCCTTTCCTGCGGCTCCAGCGTCCGCACTCGGGGCCTGATTCACGCTCTCTCCCTGGAACTATTTGGCTTCAGTCTGCCGCTCCCGGATTTTCCGCGGGTAAAAAGCCTGCGCGGTCTGGGCGCGAGCGATCCGGGCGCCTATGCCGAAACGCTGGCGGCGAAGTTCGACTACCGTAACACGTTCTACGATCGTCCCCCGCGCCTCGACATCACGCAACCTCCCGGGCATGAATCCGGATTATACGATTTCGTAATTGCGAGCGAGGTCTTCGAGCACACGGCACCCCCGGCTGAACGGGCATTCGACTCGGTCGCGCGCCTGTTGAACGCGCGCGGCGTTCTGCTCATGACCGTGCCCTACCAGATCGACGCGCCTCAGGCTGAGCATTTTGCCGATTTGCACGAGTTCGGCCTCCTCCGCCTTGGAGACAGGATGGTGCTCGTGAATCGAGCGTGCGACGGACGCACGGAAGTGTTCGAAAATCTGGTGTTTCATCTTGCATTCGGAGAGCCATCGCTCGAAATGCGCGAGTTCTCGGAAGAAGGCCTGAGAGCTTTGCTGGCCGGCGCGGGATTCGTCGAGATCCGTGTATATGGCGAAGATTATTCACCGTTTGGCGTCGTCCACGACGAATCGTGGTCCCTGCCTGTCGCGGCGCGCAAAGCCCCCTTCAGTCTGGGCCGCGAAGCCACGCGCGAGATTGTGGAGCAGTGGCGGGATGTCCGCCGGAAGCACGACTCCGAAATGTTGCGCTTCAACCGGTCCCCGTGGTTTCGTGCCGGCAGGAAGCTTGGCCTATTTTGACGGCGGCGCCTTCATGTGGCGCGCGCTGTTTTCGTTCTCAAGGCACACTTCGTCGATCAATTCCGTACCCAGCACCACCTTGTTGACGATCTTCAGGTTCCACGGCCTGGTGTAGGCTTTGGGGTCGTTCACCGTCGCGTCGATTTCAAGCGTCCCGAAGTTGGGGCGCCGGAACCTTTCGGTTACCGTCGCCGCTCCGGTGAGAGGAGTGCCCGCCATGTCCATCCACAAATCGTCGCGAAAGCCGTTCGTCTTCACAACCAGCGTTTCGCCCTCCCACTTCGCGGTCGAATACCCGTTCCACGATGGCTGCGGATCCACCGGGAGGCTGCGGCCATCCAGAAAAATCTGCCGGTAGCTGGCGTTGTATTCGTTCATCAGCACAAGCAACCCGCGCGTCTGGACAAATTTGGTGATGTGAGGCAGCGTGAACATCCGGGGGAAATTCGAGGGCAGGCATCGCACGTGCGGATCGAGACCGGTTTGCTGCCGCTGCTTCAGAACATCGAGCGCCCAGGGCCGAAACGGCAGACCGCCGGGTACGGCCTTGTTCAAATCGGCCGTAACCAGGGAGATGGGCGTCTTTTCCAGGCACTCGCCGTAGTCGTCAGTGAGAAGTTTGGGGCAAGGCAGAGGGTTGCCGATCATCCACATCCCCGAAAGGTCCGGCTTGCCGTCGGAAGTGCGCGGCGCGGGGGCCGATAAATTCGGTTTCCCATCCTTGCCCAGAGGCACGCCGCTGGTTGGGTATTTGATCCACTGTCCGAAGGCCGCGGTGGATAGCAGGGCGGCCATTGCCAGTAATCCGTACGTGCTGCGTTTTGACAGTCCGAAACCTGACAACCCAACCTCCCGGTCACTTCAAAGTCTAAAACCGCACTGTAAAAGTCTAAACGAGCACTGTAAAAGCGTTTTCCGTGCGCTGCACCGGGCGGTAAAGCGTGTCCCGCTCCACCGGGGTCCGCCCCGCGAGCCTGATCAGACGCAATAATTCACCGCGGCGCATGGACTGCGATGTCGTCGCCCCCGCGTTGTGATAAATTTTCTCCTCGACAACCGTCCCGTCGAGATCGTTCGACCCGAAGCGCAACGCCACCTGCGCCACTTTCGGCGTCATCATGATCCAGTAGGCCTTGATATGCGGGATGTTATCCAGCATCAGACGCGCCACCGCGATGTTCTTCAGATCGTCGAAACCCGTGGTCTTCGAAATATGCGATAAGGCCGTATTGTCCGGATGAAACGCCAGCGGAATGTAGGTCACGAAGCCGTGCGTCTCGTCCTGCAAACCGCGCAGGCGCACCAGATGATCCGCCCGGTCTTCGTCGTTCTCGATATGCCCGTAGAGCATCGTGCAATTCGAATGCAGCCCCAGCTCGTGAGCCGTGCGCGCGGTCTCCAGCCATTCATCGCCCGTGAGTTTGTGATCGCAGATAATCCGCCGCACGCGCTCGCTGAAGACTTCCGCGCCGCCGCCCGGCATCGAATCCATCCCGGCGTCCCGCAACGCGATTAATACTTCGCGCACGGATTTCTTCTCGCGCCGCGCGAAATACCCGATCTCGACCATCGTGAAGGCTTTCAGGTGAATCTCCGGAAAGCGCTCCTTCAGGCCGCGCAGCATCTGGCAAAACCAGTCGAGATTCAGTTCCGGATGCAATCCGCCCACAATATGAAATTCGGTGATGGCTTCGCTCCAGCCCTTGCCCGCCGTCTCCCAGACCTGTTCGAGCGACATCGTGTAGGAGTTCGGATCGCGCTTCTGCTTGCCGAACGCGCAGAGCCGGCAGCTGGCGACACAGACATCCGTCGGGTTGATGTGCCGGTTGACGTTGAAATAGGTAACGTCTCCGTGCAGGCGCTCGCGCACTATGTTCGCCATGTAGCCGAGCGCGAGTAAATCGCTCGAGCGATAGAGCGCAACGCCGTCGTCGTACGACAGCCTTTCGCCCGCTTCCACCTTTTCGCGAATGCCTTCGAGGCGCCGGTCTTCAAAAATGACTTTCATCTGTCTAGTCCGTCAGCCTAAATGTGTTGATGAATCAGCAGAATGTCAGCTGCCCAGAAAACGAAGAATAGCACGCTGACCCAGCCGTTCATGGTGAAGAATGCCGCATTGACGCGCGAAAGATCGTCCGCTTTCACGATGCCATGCTCGTAAATCAGCAGGCACGCCACGGCGGCAATACCCGCCACGCTCAACAGCCCCAGTTGCAGCTGCCACACCAGCATCGCGAGCGAAGCGATCATCAGGACGTGCAGCACGCGGGCAATCAGCAGCGCGTTGCCGATGCCGCAGAACCGCGGGACGCTGTAAAGCTGCAAAGCCGTGTCGAATGCGTAATCCTGGCAGGAGTAAATAATGTCGAAGCCGGCGGTCCAGAACGTCACGGCCGCCGTGAGCCAGAGGATGCGCGGATCGAGCGAGCCGCGCACCGCGATCCAGGCGGCCGCAGGCGCCATCCCGAGCGCGAATCCGAGCACGATATGCGAAAAATGCGTAAACCGTTTCGTGAACGAGTAGCCCAATACCACGACCAGCGCAAGCGGCGCCAGGCGGAAGCAGAGTGTATTCAGTTCCCACGCCGCAAACAGAAAAAGCGCGCTCGCGGCCACCGTAAAGCCCCAGCAGAACGCGCGGGAAAGCAGACCCGCGGGGATATGGCGGATCTTCGTGCGCGGATTGCGTCCGTCGATTTCGGCGTCCGCCAGGCGGTTGAAGGCCATGGCGGCGGAGCGCGCCCCCACCATCGCCACCACGATCCAGAGGATTTTCCACCAGGCTCCCGGCCAGCCCCCCGCGACCGCGAAGCCGCTTTCGCGAAACGCCAGCAACGCCCCCGTCAGCGCGAACGGCAGCGCAAAAACGGAGTGCTCGAACTTGATCATATCGAGCGTCAGCCGAAGACGTTTCAGAAACATAGAAGTGAAGAAGCTACCATTTTATCGGATGACAGAACATGAGTTGCGGGCGCTCCTCGAAGACGTGCGTTCAGGCGCGGCGGATGTCGAGACCGCCCTCCATCGCGTCAAGCACATGCCCTTCGAAGACATCGGCTTCGCCAAAGTGGATCATCACCGTGCTCTGCGCCACGGCATCCCCGAAGTCATTTTCGGCCTGGGCAAGACTGTGGACCATGTAGTTGCCATCGCCGGCGCCCTGCTGGCCCGGTCCGGCAATGTACTGATCACCCGCGCGACCCCCGCCATGGCCGAGCGCGTCCTGCACGAATTCCCCGGCGGCGAATACTTCCCCATGTCCGGCGCCATTCGGTTCTGGCGGGACCGAACGCTCCACGGCAAGGGCAAAATCGCCGTGGTGTGCGCCGGCACCAGCGACATTCCAGTGGCCGAAGAAGCACGGGTGACCGCCGAAGCCATGGGAAACGAAGTGGAAGCGATCCACGACATAGGGGTCGCAGGCATTCACCGGCTGATTGCCAGCAGCGAGCGGCTGGCCGAGGCGCGCGTCGTGATTGTCTGCGCGGGCATGGAAGGCGCGCTGCCAAGCGCGGTGGGTGGCATCGTGGCGGTGCCGGTGATCGCCGTACCCACCAGCGTGGGCTATGGCGCAAGCTTCCACGGGCTCGCCGCGCTGCTTGGCATGTTGAACAGTTGCGCCAGCAACGTCACGGTCGTGAACATCGATAACGGCTTCGGCGCGGGTTACGTGGCGAGCCTGATCAACCGGCTGTAACGGTTACTTCCTCTTGCTCCAGCCCTCTTTATTCACCTGGCGCGACCGGCCGAGCGCGAGCGCCCTGGCGGGAACCTTCTGGTTGATCACGCTGCCCGCGCCGATATAAGCGCCTTCCGCGATTTCGACGGGCGCAATCAGCGTGGAATTGCTGCCTACAAAAACGCCATCGCCGATTACGGTCGGATACTTTTTCTTCCCGTCGTAATTGCACGTGATCGTGCCCGCGCCGATATTGACCTTCTCCCCGATCGTCGAATCGCCAAGATACGCCAGGTGCATCGATTTCGAACCCGCACCCAGCCGTGTTTTCTTTAACTCGACGAAATTCCCCACATGCGCGTTTTCGCCAACGTGGGCCCCCATGCGCAGACGCGCGAACGGTCCCACTTGCGCCCCCGCGTCGAGCCTGGACGCCGAAATCATCGAGAAGGGAAATACTTCCACGTTGTCCGCGAGGATCGAAGCATCGATGATCGACGAGGCGCCCACGCGGCAATTCTCGCCAATCTCCGTGGCGCCCGTGATCCGGGTAAAGGGGCCGATCACCGTATCCATCCCGATCTTCACATCCGTATCCACGGTCACCGTCTCCGGCTTTTCGATTGTCACGCCATCCAGCATCAGCTGGTGAACCTTACGCGCGCGCAAAATGCGGTCCGCCGTTGCCAGTTGCACGCGGTCATTGATTCCCAGCAGTTCGCTCGAATCCGGAACCTTCACCGCCGTCACCCGCCCGCCGGCGCGTTTCAAAATAGAGACCATGTCGGTCAAATAGTATTCGCGCGCGGCGTTATCCGGGCGAATTTCGTGAATGTGCTTCCACAGCGCCGCGGAATCGAAGCAGAAGATACCGGAATTGATCTCGCGAACCGCCAGTTGCGCGGGTGTCGCCGCCTTCTGCTCCACGATTTCTTCGACATCGCCGCCGGCGCCGCGAATAATGCGGCCATATCCGGTGGGATCGTCAACGTCCGTCGTGATCACTGCGGCCGCGGCACGGCTCCCGCGTTGCATCTCCGCGAGTTCTTCCAGCGTCCCGGCGCGGATGAGCGGACAATCGCCCACAAACACAATCAGCCGGCCTCCCAGCCCCGCCAACCGGTCTTCTCCGCACAGCACTGCATGACCGGTTCCCAACTGCTCGGTTTGATGGATCGTCCCGACGCCCGCCGCTTCCACCTCCGCGCGCACGCGGTCTGCCTGATAGCCCACCACGACGAAGATCCGTTCGGGCGGCGCAATCTCAAGCGCGGTATCGATCGCCTGCCGCACGAGAGGCTTGCCTCCTGCCCGGTGAAGCACCTTGGCCATCCGGGATTTCATGCGGGTTCCCTGCCCCGCTGCAAGAATTACGACCGCGGCGTCATTGAGCATCGTTATTAGTTAGTTTCGCAAGGCGGCCTCGGATCGCCAGAGCGAGAGCAACGCGCGCGATTGCGGCGGGATTGTGGCGAACCTTCGGCCCCTTCTGCACAAGGTCCGCCTGAAGCACTTCGATTCCCATCCGTTCCAGCACCTCGCTGTCACATTCCACGGGCGCCGCGTTTTGCTCCGCATAGGCGCGCCGCAATGCGGGCGAAATGCGCGATTTGCTGACCACGACACAATCGAGCAGATTGCCTCCCGCGTGGTCGCTCACCGCCTGCACGTGGTCGGACGCGGCGAAATTCGTCGTTTCCCCCGGCTGCCACATCAGATTGACAAAATAGGCTTTCAAAGCTGTCGATTGCCGGATCGCCTTCGGAATACCCTCAACCAGCAGATTAGGAATCACGCTCGTGAACAGCGATCCCGGTCCCAGGGTAATCAGATCGGCGCGCGCAATGGCGTCGAGCGTTTCACGCAGCGGCCGTACGCGGCCGGGCTGGAGACGGATCCGGCGAATGCGGCTGCGGCTCCGGCTGATGCGGGTCTCGCCAATCAGCACCGTACCGTTATCGAGTACCGCTTCGAGCGAAACGTTGGCTGCTGTCGAAGGAAATATACGTCCCGCGATTTTCAAGACTTCGGCGGAACTGCGCACCGCGTCGGAGAAATCGCCCGTAATATCGGTGAGGGCCGTCAGGAACAGGTTCCCGAAGCTGTGACCTTTGAGTCCGCGCCCGGCTTTGAAGCGATACTGGAACAGCTTCGAAAGCAGTGCTCCGTCTTCGGAAAGCGCCACCATGCAGTTACGGATATCGCCCGGTGGCAGGACGTCGAATTCGCGCCGCAACCGGCCGGAACTGCCCCCGTCGTCCGTGACCGTCACAATGGCCGTGATGTCGACAACCGGCTCGTCCTCACCCTTTCGGTTTTGCCGCGGATGGGTGTATTGCTTGAGTCCATCGAGCAGCGCGGACAAGCCATGCCCGCCACCGATCGAGACCACCCGCAACGGATCGTTCATCTTTCGCGGACTTCGGGGCTAAGGGGCAAGCAGCGACCGCAGCACGGGCAATTGCAGGGCAAGGGCCAGGAACTCCGGGTCCTGGCGTGCCAGTATACGATTCCGGGGCTCCAGATCGATCGCACGTTTCAGGTTCTCATACGCGCCAATGCCGTCGCCCGCGAAGCCGCAGCAGAGCGCCATGGTGTAAAGCACATGGTCGGCATCGGGTTGCAGCATGAGAGCGCGGTCGAAATGATGCCTGGCCCGTTCCACGTCGCGGGCGTTCAGACGCTCCACCCCGTAATTGAAGTGGTCCTCCGCCGTCGAGATGGGTACTTCGGACGCGGTGCGGCGTTCGCACACTTGTACGTAGGTTCGCGCCTTGTCCGCAATGTGGGGAGCCGGCCCTTTCGCCGCCTCCAGAAACCTGTCGCGCGCTTCCGTCAGGTTACGTTGCGAAAAGAGCTGCACGGCGCGGTCGTAAGCCTTCAACTGCACCGCGAAAGCGCTCGGCGCTTCGCCAATGGGCAGATCGCCGACGGGGTTAGGCTGCGAAGCCGCGGCGCTTTTCGTTCCCGGTGCCGTTCCCGGAGCAGACGTCTTCTTTTTGATCATAGACAGTGACCGGAAAGGCCACTCGGTACGTGGATTTATAACAGAATGCGCTATGCCGCCGCAACCCCCCCTTCGGTTACAACACGGCGGCGGTCGTCTGCGGAGACTCGATTCCGACAATCAGAGCCGCCTTCTTTCGCAGGCGTTTGCTCTTGTACATGCGCCGGTCGGCTTCCGCCAGCAGGTCCTCGGCGTCTTTGCCGTCTCCGGGGTAAATGGCTATGCCTACGCTCATCGACAAGGCAACATGTTCCGGAGTCGAATCGCCGGCTTTTCTTGCCACGCTCCGCATCCGGTCGATTTTGGTTTCCAGTTCGTCGTCGCTGCCGCCGGAAATCAGCATCACGAATTCGTCCCCGCCCATGCGGGCCACGTAGTCGAGCGGGTCGCACTGTTCGCGCAGACCGTTCGCGATCAACCGGAGCGCTTTGTTGCCTTCCATGTGCCCGAACCGGTCGTTCACCTGCTTGAATCCGTCCAGATCGCAAACCACCACGGCGAGCGACGCTCCCGTTCTTTGCGCCCGCGCCAGTTCGCTGTCGAGGGATAGAAAAAGCGACCGTGCGTTCGGGAGGTTCGTCAGGTAGTCGGTTGTAATCGATGTCTCGAGAAGCCTGTGAGTCAGCGCATTCTCGATCGCGAGCGCGACTTTGGGGCTGATGGCAAGCAGGATGCGCAGATTTTCCTTGCTGAAGCCGTCGCGTTCCGCCCGATAAAGTGCCATCACGCCCAGCATCCCGTTGACTCCGTTGAGCGGCACGGCAAGCGCGGAGCGTAATGTACTGTATTTCGAAGGATCGTTCAGGTAACCCGCCTCAACCGAGGGATTCCCATTCAGGAGCGCCTTGTTGTTTTCCGCCACCCAGCCGGAAAGACCCTGACCGAGCGGAATTTCCAGAGAAGTGAACAGACGCAGATTCTCGCCGCTCACGTATTCCGGAATCAGTTTTTCGTCCCGGCGGATGTAGACGGCAATCGTCTCGTACGGAATCAACCGTTTCATCCGCACGCCGACAAAAGCGAGAGCCTCCTGAAGGCTGAGCGAATTTCCCAGATCCTGCGTCAGTTCGTAGAGCATCTGCGCTTCCTGCGTAGCCGCCGCGATGGAGGAGAGCGGATCGGCCGATGCCGCCGCCTCGGCGAGCCCCAGCTCTTCCACCGACTCCGCAAAACCGGTCGCCGGCGCAAGGCCGCGCTCGATCTTCACATCCATCGAGAGTCTGATTCTGTCCCTGGCAGTGCCCGAACCGATCGCCATCTTTTCCAGCTCCACGTACCTCCGCCGGATGATATCGACAATCACCGGATCGAAGCTCTTGCCGGATTCGGACGTGACGATCTCGATGGCCTGATCGAGGGGGAGCGCTCTGCGGTACTGGCGATCCGAGGCCAGGGCGTCGAGACAGTCCACCACCGACAAGATGCGGGCGCCGATCGGAATCTCCTCGCCCGAAAGGCCGAATGGATAGCCCGATCCATCCCACTTTTCGTGATGCGCGCGAACGATCGGCACCACCGGGTACGGGAACTTGACCTCTTCCAGAATCTCCGCCCCGACCAGAGGATGAATCTTCATCTTTTCGAATTCTTCCGGAGTCAGCCGCCCGGGTTTGGAAATAATATGTTCGGGAACGGCCAGTTTGCCGATATCGTGAAGCAGCGCCGCGGCCTGCAGGGCTTCGAGTTCCTGATGGCTGAGGCCGATATCTTTGCCGATCTCGGTGGCATAGACCCGTACCCGCTGCAAATGGTCGGCGGTGGTAGTGTCTTTGGCTTCAATCGCGAGGGCAAGAGCCTCGATCGTCCGCAGATGCAGGCCGGCAATTTCCTCCACGTGTGTCTTGTCTTTCTCAAGCCGGTCGAGATACATCTTGTACGACCGGTGCACGAAGTAGACCAGGGGGAGCAGCACCACGGCCGCATGCCAGGCGGTTTGACGGGTCAGAACCACAATCAGCCACGCGATGGAAGCCGCAGCCAGATGATAAGGAAGAACCCAGAAGTACGTCTCGTACCACGTCCGGTAGACGGACTTGCGCTCGGTCATCGCGATGACGCCTGCCACCAGAATGGTATTGACCAGGAAGTACACGCAGGCTGTCAGGGCCAGCAAAAGAGGATGCTGCTCGCCCAGAATTGCTTTGAGCGGACCGTGAGCCACGGCATGCGCGGCCACCACGGCCAGCCCGATGGAGCACGCGCTGAAGGCGATTTGTATCGCTTTGGGCCGCAGCCGCGGGCGCCACAGGCACTGCACAATAGTCCCCGCCGCCCCAAGCAGCATCGCTTCGGGCAGGCTGAACAGAACAATACCGACCAGAATCGAGAGAAAGTTGACGGAAAGCGTTGCAAATACAGCTGGTAGCCGGACCTTGACGCCCGAGGTCAGCAGCGTGAAGAGAAAGTAACCCCAGAACAACCAGGGGTCGATCGCCTGAAAATGAATCAGTTGCGCGGCGAACGCGAACGTTCCGCAGGCGAGGACGAGCGCGATATATAGTTTGGCGCGAATCGGCATGAGGAACGCTGCGGCTGATCGCCGCGAAAACGAAATTCCCTGCTCTCTAAATCACGTAGACTATAGCACTTAGCCTTGCTTGCAAGACATTGCGTGGAATTCAATTACTATTTTAGCGCATGGCTTGGACAAATCGGCGGCTTGACGGAGAATGGGGAGAGTCGAACGGGCCATGGACAACAGCCTCCATCGGAGTGACGAAGCAGATCCCGGTCGAAATGACGGGGCCGAACAGCTTTCGCTGGTCCGCGCGGAGAAGAATCGCGCGGCCCGGGAAGTCCAGCGCGAAGAATTTCTCGGTATGACGACGGTAATCGCTTCGCAGCCGATGCGGCGGCTACTTACGGCGGCGAACCGCGTGGGCCGCACCAATTTTCCCGTTTTGATTACGGGTGAAAGCGGAACCGGCAAAGAGCTCATTGCCCGCGCGGTGCATCACTTTTCTCCCCGGGCCGGAAAGCCTTTCGTCGACGTGAACTGCGCCGCGCTGCCCGAACACCTGATGGAGAGCGAACTTTTCGGCTACGAAAAAGGTGCTTTCAGCGGCGCCGAGAACCTGAAACCAGGACTATTCGAAACCGCGCACGCGGGAACGCTGCTTCTCGACGAGATCGGGGAACTGGACAGCCGGATGCAGGCGAAGCTCCTCCGCGCGCTCGACGGACAATCCTTTTTCCGCCTGGGCGGATCGCGAAAAGTGGTGGCGGACGTCCGGATTGTGGCAGCCACCAATCTGAACCTCGAAGAGGCCGTCGCAAGCGGCAGATTCCGCCGCGATCTGTTCCACCGGCTGGATGCGTTTCACCTGCGCGTGCCGCCGCTGCGTGAGCGTCCCGACGATATCCTGCCGCTCGCCCTTTGGTTTCTGCGCGATTCGAGCCTGACGCTGAGCGACGAAGCGCTGGACCTGCTGACGGATTACGCCTGGCCGGGCAATGTAAGGGAGCTCAGGAATTCGCTGAACAAAGCGGTCATGTTCGCCACCGGCCCCGTGATCGAGCCGTCGGACCTGCCCATGGAGATCGTGAGAGGCTACGGGGAATCGTCCGGTGGCGGGTTTTCGCTCGATGGACTGGAACAGCAGACTATCTACAGAGTCCTCGAACAAACCGGCGGGCACCAGCAGAAGGCGGCGGATCTGCTGGGCATTTCGCGCCGGACCCTGATCCGGAAACTGAAGCTGTATCGCAGAATCGTCGCCTGACCCGCAAGTTTGGCCGCGCAGTTGCCCATAAGCGTGGACTATGTTGCGGAAAACCGCCGTTTTTCTGATCTCATGCATCGGTGCGGCCACTGCCCAGGCCCCGGTTTTCCGCCTGGAGATGAGGCTGGTGCAGGTGCCGGTCAGCGTGAACAGCAGGAACGGACGGGACGTCGAAGGCCTTCAGGCGCGCGATTTCAGAGTGCTCGATGACGGCGTCCGCCAGCAAATCACGCTGGACCGCTTCGATACAGGTGTGGCCCCGATTTCATTGGCGATCGCCACCACCTTCGAGCAGGCCATGGAAGCAGTGCAGCGCGAGGGCATTGAGGTCTTCGGGGCGCATTATTCGGCGTATGCCACCGGGTTGATCGCCAAACCGGAGGATTTACCCGACACAACCTCGACACCCACCACGAGCATCGCCGGGCCTGAAGGGCCGCCCACAACAAATATTCTCGGGATATTCACCGAACTCGCGCGCCTGGGAAAAACCAATGCCATTCAAGCGCTGACCCAGGCTACCGGAGGCTCGGACTATCCGTTTCTGAAGGCACGCGGGATCGAGAAAGCGATCGAGAAACCGGGTGTCGAAGTGCACAGCCAGTACATTCTCAATTTCGCTCAGCGCGCGGACCTCGCGAGACCGGGCATGCATCGGATCGAGGTCTCCGTGCCGGATCGCGGCAATCTCCGGCTTCGTTTCCGGCAAGGCTATTGAGTGGAATAGAGCGCCCGGTATTTCCGCAGCAATTCATAGAGAACCACGGCACCGGCCGACGCGACGTTGAGAGAGTGCTTGCGTCCGAGCATGGGGATGCGAATGTGCGTATCCGCCAGCGCGGCTGCGGCGGGCGTCAGGCCGTCCGTTTCATGACCGAACAGCACGCAGACGGGGAAATGCGGTTGCCAGTCGAACAGATCCACCGCCTGCGAGCTGGTCTCGATGGCGGCGATCTCATAGTTTGCGAGGCGCAGTTCCGCGATGGTTTTCCCGCTTCCGGAGTATGCGCCCATGGCACGGTCTCTTCCGCTCCCAGCGCCGTTTTCGTAATCATTTGCTGGGGCGGGTAGCCCGTGATTCCCGTGAGATAGAGTTTCCCGAGCGCCACCGCGTCGGCAGTGCGGAAAAAAGCGCCGACGTTGTAAAGACTCCGGACGTTTTCGAGCAGTACGCACGCCGGCAACGGCCCGATTCCTTCGTACGCTGCCGCCGCCACCGTGGCGCGATATGGCACGCGTGTATCGTTCGATTCAGACTTCAGCTTTTATCACCTCATTGCCCGATACGCCATGCCGCGAAATCGAGACGATACGCACAGATCGGGGAAATCAAAGTGGAACCCCGGGCGTCTCCAGTCCATCTACTCAAAGAAGTTCTTATGCTATCTATCGTCGTGCCGATCCATAACGAAGAACACTCCATTCTTCCGCTTTACGACCGCCTGACTTCGGTGCTGGTCGATACCGGCGACCCGTATGAAATTCTCTTCGTCGACGATGCGTCGACGGACCACTCCTCCGAACTGCTCGCGAATCTGGTTCAGACCGACTCCCACCTCAAAGTGATGCGGTTGCGCCGGAACTTCGGGCAGACGGCGGCGCTGTCGGCAGGTTTTCACGAAGCGAGCGGCACTGTGATTATCGCAATGGATGGCGACCTTCAGCACGCGCCTGAAGACATCCCGGCGTTGATCGCCAAAATCGACGAGGGTTACGATATCGCCAGCGGATGGCGGAAGGAACGCATCGATAATGCCATCACGCGCCGGATTCCTTCCCGCGTCGCCAACTGGCTGATGGCAAAAGCATCCGGCGTGAATCTGCGCGATTTCGGGACCACGTTCAAGGCGTACCGCGCGGAAGTGCTGAAAGACGTTCATCTGTATGGTGAACTGCACCGGTTCATTCCCGCGCTGGCCAGTTTTTACGGAGCGAGGGTGGCGGAAGTGCCTATTCAGAACCCGCCGCGCGTTTCCGGGGTCTCGCATTACGGCTTAGGCCGGACATTCCGCGTTTTGTTCGACATTCTGACCATCCGGTTTCTACTGAAGTACTTCACCCGGCCCATGCATTTCTTCGGCACCATCGGCCTGCTCGGGACGGTCTCGGGCGGTCTGACGCTGGGGTACTGCGCGGTAGTGAAGCTGTTCTGGCAACTGGATATCTTCAAGGAGCACGGGCCCCTGCTGATTGCCGGTTCGTTGCTTCTGCTGGGGGGCCTGATGATGTTCTCGACGGGTCTGATCGGCGAACTGGTGATACGGACTTACTTCGAGACCCAGGACCGGCGTATTTATGCCGTGCGGGAAATTCTTACGCAGAAAAAGCTGGCGCAGGTCGACGAGCGCCATTAGAACCTGTCCATTAAGACTCTGACGTTTTCCGGCCGGAAAACGACTTTACCGAGCCAGTTTGCGTTTCGAGCGGCGGAGAGGCCACGGGCGGCGAGTGTCAAACTCGCTCGATTGATCAAGGCCAGGGCCATCCGCTGATTCTACATACGGGCACAACGATCGGTTACGATGTCCCCTGGCGGCACGTACATGAATTGTTGATAAAGGCCTCGACGAGCACGGCCGGTATCCTCCCGGATCCGAAGCCGTTTGTATTGCAAACCAGCCTCGATGATTTTTATGCTTCTTATCAGATCAATGCCTGCACGGATCGGCCGAGCGGAATGGCGGGGATCTATATGCCACGGCGATCCCGGAATCATATTTGCCTCCGCGTTATAAGGCTCCGGGATTTCGCGTTTGCCGGACACCGCAAAGGGGCAAGGCTGACGCCCGCGGCGGAACCGGTCTTTAGCAGCCTCCTGTTACCGTGATGCGGTCAGAGGCCGGGAGAAAACATGGAAGAAGGTTTGAAGCGCTGGCTGTTCGAGCCGATGGTAGCAAGGCTTATCGGCGTGCTGGCCGGCCTTATCGTTGTTTACGCGGTCCATAGGGCGCTGCAGCGGTCAGTCGGCAAGTATGTCACCCGACCCGAGACTCGCTACCGGGCTCGAAAGCTTTCCACGTTTGTCGCCTACCTGCTTGCCGTGATTCTCGTGGCGACAATTTTCAGCGATAAGCTCGGCGGTCTTACTGTCGCCTTCGGCGTCGCGGGCGCGGGCGTGGCGTTCGCCCTGCAGGAAGTGATCGTGAGCGTGGCCGGCTGGATCGCGATTTCGTTTGGAAGCTTCTACGCCCCCGGGGACAGGGTCCAGTTGGGCGGCACGAAAGACGACGTCATCGATGTCACGGTGCTGCGCACCACCCTGATGGAAATTGGCGAGTGGGTCAAGTCGGATTTGTATACCGGACGGATCGTGAGGGTGGCAAACAGCGCTGTATTCAAGTCGCCGGTTTTTAACTATTCGGCGGACTTCCCGTTTCCTTGGGACGAAATCACGCTGCCGGTAAAGTACGGCTCCGACTGGCAGTATGCGCGACAGATGCTTGAAAACGTTGCGAACGAGATATGCGGTGAATTCGCCGTGCACTCCCATGAGGCGTGGGAGCTTGCCGTGAGGAAATATCTTCTGGAGCCTGCCCAAATCGAGCCGATGGTTACGCTGGTCGCCAATGACAATTGGCTGGAGTTCACGACTCGCTATATCGTGGATTACCGCAAGCGGCGGTTCGTCAAGGACCGGCTGTTCACCCGGATTCTTGAAGAAGTGGACAAATCCGATAATCGCATCCGGCTTGCGTCAGCGACCTTTGAGATTGTCGGGGTGCCGCCCCTGGTGATGGAACGACAGCAGCATCCCCCAAAATCATGATCTTTCGCCAGGACCTGTCCATTAAGATTCGAACGCTGCCCTGGATGTTATGCCTATGACGACGCGCATCTCGGCGGCGGGTTGACGCTGCGGGGCCTGAACGACCGCAAAGGCCAGGAACTGATCGAGGGCGTGATTGAAGTGGTGGACCGGCTAACCTCTACACCTGTCGATCGTCGGGGGCGATCCTCTGGTCCGCTACAGAGAGCTCGAAACCATGGTTCCTCTGCTTCTGGCGCGCGGAATCCACGTTCAGATCGTGACCAGCGCGTTCCGGCCGTTGCCGGCCGGCTGGGCCGCTCTGCCGCGCTTGAACACTGTGATCTCGATCGACGGCCTGCAGCCTGAGCACGATCTTCGGCGCGCGCCCGCGACCCACCGGCGTATACTCGCGAACATTGCGGCGCACAAAGTCACCGTCCATTGCACGGTTACCGGCCAGATGATGAAGCGCCTGGGCTATTTGAAGAAATTTCTGCAGTTCTGGACTCCGCGGCCCGAAATTGCGAAGGTCTGGTTCAGTCTGTTCACGCCGCAGGTGGGAGACGAATTGCCGGAGATGCTGACCCGGCAGGAGCGCCTCCATGGGTTTGGCGGCGGTCGCGGCCCATAAGATAGGCGGAATTCTCCCGGTGGGGGCGCTCTTCACGGCTTCCATCAGGATCGGCCATGCCTGATCTGGCAAGGCTCCCGAAAGTTCGCGGAGGCACGACGAATTCCGGATATTACCCTCGTAACCAGGCGCACCCGGCGGGCGTCCGATGAGAGACGAGTTGGCCTTGAAATTCCCCGTCGAGTGCGCGCGAGCTACGCTTATTGTCGTCGCCCTGCCCCTGTTTCTGGGTGCGCAGACGGCGATTTCGGACGAGAGGATCATGGGCCTGATCCCCAATTTCCAGACCGTCTCCGATCCAGGTACCCCCTATATTCCTCTGCGAGTGCGCGATAAATGGCTGCTCTTCGTGAAGGAGACGGTCGACCCGTGGACGTTTTCGTCAGCAGCCGCGGGCGCCGGGCTTTCGCAGATTGACAACGATGCCCCCAAATACGGGGTCGGGGCCAAATCTTACATGGAGCGTTTCGGCGCGGCTCAGGCTGACCTGGCGACTCAGAATTTCTTCAGCGACGCGATTCTCGCGTCTTTGTTCCGCGAAAATCCCCGTTATTTCCGCATGGGACCGGGCAGTTCCGTCGCGAGGCGGATCGGCTATGCGATGTCGCGTATCGTGATTACGCGGAGGGATTCGGGACGCAACAGTTTCAATTTCTCCGGCATTGCCGGCATGGGCATGGGGATTGGGCTATCCGACGCCTATTACCCGCGCCAGAGCGTAGGCGGCGTCGAGTTGGAGTCGCGCCTGATTACCAGCCTGAGCGGTTCGGCTCTGGGGAACCTGTTGCCTGAATTCTGGCCCGATTTCAAAGAGAAGCTGGCTCATTTCAGAAGCCGTCGGAAAGCCGCGCAAGGCGTTCGCTTGCCGCGAGATATGCAGCCGGCCAGTTCAATAGAGCGAACGGCAGCAGCGCCTGCCATTGCCAGATGAACCGTGTCTGGATTTCGCCTCCGCTCCAGCTCTCGAGTGCAGCCCTCTGCCAGGTCGACGTCCAGATTGCGAGGACGCTGATTGTGAGCATTCCCGCAGCTACCAGCAGAGCGCCGCGCGTGCTGAGGCGCGCGATTCCGGAGCCCCGATACACTCCGGCGATGGAGGGAAGCGAGACGAGCGCCGTCACCGCTACGAGGAGGAATACCGCATTATGGACGGCCACGCGAGAACTCGCCATGAAGCCGGCAAGGCAGAATAGCAATACAACGTGGAAAAGCGCCGCTTTCAGCTGAATCTGCCGGCGGGAGAAGGAGGCCAGCGCAAAGCCGCTGGTCCAGCAGCAGAAGATCAGCGCGAAACAATAGCAGGCCAGAACGACGGCGTCTCTTGCGGGCGATAACCCGTCCTCGTAGCGGACCCCGTACTTCCACCAGATATCGAAATTCAGGATCGGGGCCGAGACGAAAATCAGCAGCGCGAAAGACTGGCCGGCCAGCAAAACCAGGGCGAGCCAGAGCCGCCATTCCCTGCGCGCGATCAGGCCCGACAATTCGCGAAGAGCCCGGCTCCCGGTTGCGCCCGATTCGGCAAGATCGCCCAGCACGGCTTCCCGTTCGCCCGGCTTCAGCATGTGTGATAGCCGGTCCACCAGCCACCGGAAGAGCCGGCTCATGTTAACGCCCAGGCCGTGCCCCGGCTGGCGCTGACCACCGTGCCGTAGAAATCGGTTGCGGCCTGAATGCCGTTCGCTGTCAGGCGCACCATTCGTTTGGGACGTCCGCCCCGTTGCGGCGTGGCCTCCCCCATCCAGGTTTCGATCAGGCCTTTTGCTTCGAGCCGGTCGAGCGTAGTGTAGAGCGCCCCGATCGAGCAGCGGCGCCCGGTAACGCTCTCGATGGTCTGACGGATGGCGGCGCCGTAAGCGTCTTCGCCCAGTTTGGCCGCCGCGGTGAGTAACAAATATTCAAATTCGCCCAGCATGGTTAATTTGAGGAAGGCCTCTCTATATGATCGATCGCGATAACTTCGACGGGGCCCTTCTCCGATTCGAGCTTCAGGCCGAGTTGTTCCTGAAAAGCGGTAAAGATCGATATGGCCGTCGCGTCGCCCAGTGGCGCGGACCCGCCGGGATCGCCCGGACTCCCTGAGCCGGTGATTCCCGCCGTCGCCTGATCCGGCGTCCACTCCAGATGGATGTCGAAGCTGCCCTGAACGCCGGTCTTGTCTATCACGGTGCGGCCCATAATATTGGGGAGCGCAAAGCGAGTTAAATCCACCATGTTGGTTCCGGTCCAGTCAAGCGTTCGGTTCAGTCCCCTGCTTCCGTAACGGGACTCGCAGATATTGAGTGGCTTTTCGCCGGCGGCGGGTTGAGTAATGCAATCGGCTGGATGCAGTTTGAGACCGTTTTTTGCGACCGTCAGCGCGTAAACCGGGAGAGTTTTCGTTTCGCGATGGACCTTCATCTGAAATCTGTCTTCAAGGAGGGCCTGCAGCATAATGTCGATATCGGTCCATTCTTTCTCCGTCGGCTGCCCCTTCCCGGTGGAGTCGGCTTTATACTTCGCCAGGACATCGTATTTGACAGAGCGTATCCATCCGGGGCCATCCTGAATCTGAAAGGCCCTTATGCCATACGCTGCCATGATCAGACCCGCGACAGAATAATTCTCCGCGAAAAAGGTTCCCGGCGATTTTCTTCCAAGACTCACCGGGCCGCCCGCACTGAGTTTTATCGACGCCACTTCAAATTCGGGATGCCCGGATTGCGCCTGAATTTGTGACACATTCAAAATCCCGGCCAAAACCGGAAGGATCAGGAAAGCGATGCGTCCTTTCATAGGGAGTTACCTTGCCCGAAGGAGCGTTCGACGATTTTGTGTGAGGATGTCATGCAATTACAATTACATTGTAATAGTAATTGAAGTCAAGCGAATTTATACGGCGGGCCCGGAACGTTTGCTAGAATGTCAGTTTGTGGGCGCGTAGCTCAATTGGCAGAGCAACTGACTCTTAATCAGTAGGTTGTAGGTTCGATTCCCACCGCGCTCACCACTGTTTTCAATCACTTGCAGATCACTGAATCAGAGTGATCTGTCCCACTACGGGGACTATCGCACGGACTGTCCTGAAAGTCCGGTTGTGTGCCGAAGGGTAACCCCGAGACGGCTTCCCTCTTTGCGCCAACGTGCGGAGTCGCCTTCCCCTGTACCACGGAGGGCAAAACAAAGCCAATATGGTATAGTGACAGAGACCGCAAGTACTTGATTTCAGGCCCCGAAAACAATGGAGAGGTGGCTGAGTGGTCGAAAGCAGCGGTTTGCTAAACCGTCGTAGGGTCAAAAACTCTACCGGGGGTTCGAATCCCCCCCTCTCCGCCATATTTTCAAGGGCTTGCAAGTCGTAGAAAATATTCAAAACCCTTTGCCGGTCGAACCGGCTTGCAGGCCCTTCATTTCACTCCTTCTCATCGTTCTTCATTCGACTTGACCCGGCTGTAGTGACATTTTGGTGACACCTGCACCGTTTTCGGATTTTCCGCGTGGGGGTGTCACTGCTAAAGCCACTCCGTCGTATTTTCGCCACGCGCAGCGATTCGCAACGAAAAGCGACTCGTGCGGGGTTCCGGCGTAGCGGCCCCTTCCCTGCCTCCTCATGGGTTCTGGAACGATGGGCCGCAAGCTTTCGCGTGGACAAATCACGAACCCTGGAGTAGGGTGATACTGGCATAAACTAGAAGGACAGCGTACACGCGATGACCGTCACACTCCATCTCAAACCGGAACTTGAAGCCGGACTTCTCGCTCAAGCGCAGGCTGGCGGAAAGACTCTGGAGGAATACCTCTTGTCCATGGTGGAAGGAGCGGCCATGCCCGCAACGGGGAAGAGGTTGACCCCCGATCAGCGCGCCGCCGCGTTCGAAGCGTGGTCCGCCGGCCATCGACCGACTCCTCCCCTTTCCGATTACGCCGTCAGCCGTGAGGGCATCTACGAAGGCCGCGACGCTGGATGAGCGTCCTTATTGACACCAATATTCTCCTCCGCAGCGCACAGCCCACGCACCCCCTCTGCTCTCAAGCGACCCACGCAGTCGCCACGCTGTTAAAGCAAAATGAGAACGTGTTCTTTTGTCCGCAAAACATCGCCGAGTTCTGGAACGTTGCCACCCGGCCAGTCAATGTCAACGGCCTCGGGTTTTCCCATGCCGAAGTGCTGAACGAAGTTGGAAATATCGAAGGGCTGCTCACCCTGCTGCCTGACGGCCCGAGCATTTACACCGAATGGAAGCGCCTTGTGAACGAGCACAAAGTACAGGGAATCAAAGTGTTCGATGCCCGCCTCGTGGCCGTGGCGAATACGTACGGAGTTGGGAGCATACTCACTTTCAACGCCTCTGATTTCAGGCGCTACGGGAACATCGCGGTTCTTGACCCCTCCTCACTCCTCTCCTGACCCCCGCGAGCTTCACAAACCGCAATAGTGTGCACACCTGCACTTTTGAACAATTGCAGGTGGCTTCCCACTCCCGACTGCCACGCCACTCTGTCCGTTGACATTCGTGAGTATATCCGTCACTGGTTCAAGCATGCACACCTGAACACCTGCACATTTGAAGGATTGCACTTGTGAAGACAATAGCGCTCATTGCCCAGAAGGGTGGGGTAGGCAAGACGACGATTGCCGTCAACTTGGCGGTGGCAACCGGGTTGCGAACCGCCATCTTCGATCTCGACCAGCAGGAGAGCGCCGTCATGTGGGCAGACCGCCGCAAGAACGACGAGCCCCACGTAGAATTTCTCACTGAGCGACGCTTGTCGGAAGCCCTAAAAGCGGCAGAGCAGGGAGATTTCGATCTGTCGATCATCGACACGCCCCCCGCCGCAGGGCCGCAGGCCTACACGGCTGCACAAGCCGCCGACCTCGTTCTGATCCCTTGCCGCCCCAGTCTTATCGATCTCGACGCGATTCGCCGCACAGCCCAGCTCATCAAGTCAGCCGGGGTGCCCGCCTTCGTCCTTTTCAATGCCGCGCCGCACAGCGCGACGAGGCTGCTTGATGATGCGCGCGCCATCGTCGAAGATGCAGGCCTGACCGTAGCTCCGATTGTCCTGCGCGAGCGGAGCGCCTACCGTGCTGCGTGGCCAGCCGGGAAAACCGTCACCGAAACGGAGTCCGGCGGAAAAGCCGCCACCGAGATTTCACAACTAAAGGATTGGGTTCTTGCACAACTTCAGATGTGCACACCTTCAAACCTGCACAACCAAAAGGCGGTTTTTAATGGCTAGACGGTCGATACTCTCTGCCGCCCGCGAGGAACGGACGCCGAAAGCCGCCGAAGGAGCGGCTGAGACTGCCGTGGTCCGCAATCGTTCGGTCAAGCCGAGCCGGATTTCCAAGCTGCATATCGGGGGATATTTCGATCCCACCGATCCCCAAGTCATTGCGTTTCAAAAACTCAGGGTCGATCTGCGGAAATCACAACAGGAGATGCTCTTGGAGGCTCTGCGTGATTTTGTTGCTAAGCACGAAGCGGCCCGTGCCTTCTTGTAATCAGCCGCCCGTGTCCGCCGCCAACATCTCAAGGGCTTCCGTCTTCTCTACTTCGCCGCGCAGCCGCGCCATGCGCCCCACCTTGCTCCGGTTCCGCTCCTGCATCGCCGCCCGGAATTCCTCACCCGATTTGCTCCACCACGCGATGGTCACCTCGTGAATAGGGGCGCGCGCATGCCGTCGCCGTAGGGCGATATCTACGCCCATATCGGAAAGTCCGTTTACTTCAAGAAGGGCAGGGGCCAGCACCTTGCGCCGAAAATCCAGTCCGCGATCATAAGTCCCCGGCGGCACGCCAAGCAAATCCCGGAATTGTTCATAAGACATCACCTCGACGCAGTGTTGCCGGTTCGCGCGAAGACAGATCAATTCGTAAAGTGCAATCGCATATTTGCTTGTCATCGCATAGGCGACCTCGCAACGGATGCGCCCCCAGCGGTTGGATTTTGCCAAAACGAGGCGCAGTCGTTTGGGTATCCCAAATTGCACTGTGGCGTCGCTTGCCGCATCCTCGTCGGTGTCGGTGAACTCAAGCAAATGCGTTTCCATCACACGGCGCTTGCCGGTTCGTGTCGAAACATAGGTGACCTTGACCTCGGTGCGCCTAAGCCGTCGAAGGCTTTCCCTGACTCGGTCATTGCTCTCGTGTTTGGAAGACGCACGACGGAGCGAGCCGAGGTTGACCTCCCACTCTGCGTCCGGTTCGGCGAGTCTCTCGCTGTCGTGAGCAATTTGCAATAGCTGATTGAAAATGGCACGGTCTGACGCCTCAAGAGCGTGCGCACCGGTGATTTCGATCAACTCAGCCGCTTTGGGAAACCCGCTGAAGTTGGAGATTTGCTTGACGGTTAGGCTCATACCGCTGACCTATAATGCGACACGCCTCAATAGGCAAGTCGTTTCGTCAACCTCACACATCACACTACGCGCCGCCCGTTTAGTCGCATTTCCATCGCCCGAGGCGGCAGTCACCGGCACTATGCTTTAGCGGTACGCCCGTTTGGTCGCAATTGAATGCGTCCCTGAAATTCCATCGGGTCGATCCCCACGTTCAAGGCTGCTGGCTTGCCTAAGCGCCTCTGTCGGAGTATTGAGAAGACACATAAACATCTTTCCGCCCGTTTAGTCGCAATGATCCGCCCGTTTGGTAGTGTTTCGCCGCCCGTTTGGTCGTCGATAACCGCCCGTTTAGTCGCATCTTGCCGCCATAACTACTTGAGTTTTCAGCACTTTATTAGCCCGAAATTGAACTTAAGAGAATTTGAATTTTAACCTGTGGATAACTTTCCGAAACAGACTCCAAAGACAAACGAGGTTCTTGGAAGCTCAAGGCCATCGAGGCCTTTCGCTTCCCGAGGAAGGGAAACCCCTTCCTCGACTAACCCTGTGAAGCATGGCGGGGGCGGTTATCGGCATCTATTAGTAGTCCGCAGCCATGCGCTGCTTGCATTGCTGAACCTGCACCGCTATCGTGGCTTCGTTTTCTTCCGGTTGCAGGCGTTGCCTTTGCGGAAGGCAAACAACCGGAAGGAGGTGATGTCAATGAACGGCCTCGATGAAGCCCTACGGATGCTCGACGTGTTCGCCAGCGTCGGCACAGAGCGTTTTGACCTCACGCATATCAATATCGACGGTGAGAAACGCGGCTTTCGGGCGGCGCAAACACTTCCGGAACTCAAGGCGTCTATGCCACGACTCTTCCCCGGCGCCGAGAAGCGCCAGAACAATATCATCGTCCGGCCGCATGGCGCAGCAGCGCAACTAATCCAACTCGACGACCTCGACGCCGGTTCGCTGGAACGCGCGCGACCCGCCGCGTTCCTCATTCTTGCAACCAGCCCCGGCAATCATCAGGTCTGGCTAGCGGTATCGCCGCCGGGGGATGCTGACTTTGCCCGTCGGGTGCGGAAGGGTTGCGCCGCCGATATCTCGGCATCGGGAGCAACCCGAGTCGCCGGCACGGCAAACTACAAGCGCAAATACGAGCCAGATTTTCCGACTGTCGGGATTCTTGAGGCAACACCGGGCCGGACTGTGACAAAAGAGCAACTCGAAACCCTCGGACTGGTGGCGGCACCCGAGCCCGCAAGAGAAACGCCTACGCCCCCTTTTCGTGCTTCCAGGAGAGGCCGTGCACAAGTGTGGCCGAATTATCAGCGTTGTGTGGACGGAGCTCCAGCCGCGAAAGCTCACAAGGGCAATGACCGGAGCATGGCTGATTTCGTATGGTGCATGACGGCCATCAATTGGGGTTTCAGTGTCGAAGCCACCGCCGAGAAACTCACGGAAGAGAGCGGAAAAGCCCGTGAGAAGGGGAGGGACTACGCGATGCTCACCGCCCGAAACGCCGCTACCGAGGTGGACAAGAACCGAGACAGGCAGGGCCGTGGCAAAACATAACAGCCATCTTCCGGTTGCAAATCTTCACCGCCGCCCTATACTCGACGCGCGATATCACAACCATAACGGAGGAACCATGTCTCAAACTGCAAAGAACACCGCCGACGACGCGAACGAATCAGACGCCGGTCAATCGGCTAACAAAAAGCCCGTGGCAAATTTCCGCCTCGCCAGCGTCGAGGCGAGCGTCTGGGCCAATCCGTCTGACAAGGGCGAGTTTTACAACATCACATTCCAGCGCCGCTATCAGGACAAAGACCAGCAATGGCAGACCTCGCACAGCTACGGATCATCCGATGCCCTCGCGCTGGCGAAACTGGCCGATATGGCGGTCACCAAGATCATCGAGTTACAGCAAGCCAAAAAGTAGCCGGTACACGCCCCCCACCATGCTTCTGTTTCCAAGCAGGGAATAAAACATTTTATTCCCTGCTTGTTTTGGCGCGCCAAATCTGCCAAGATGGCAGAAAATGTCCCAGGGTGCTCCGTTGTCCGAATTCTCCAATCTCCGTCAGAAAACAGGGCTTTCAGTCTCCGAGGCCGCCGCCACAACAGGATACGCGGAACGCACGGTTTACAGATGGGAAACGGGGGAAACGAAACCGCGCAAGGCGGTTCTTGACCTCCTGCGAACGATCAAGGGCCGCGAAAAAGCCACTCAGCAGAGAGCCTTCACGTTCATCGATCTTTTTGCAGGCATAGGCGGCTTGCGGCGGGGATTCGAGCCAACGGGTGGAGTGTGCGTCTTCACCTGCGAATGGGACAAATATTCGCAAGAGACCTATAGGGCCAATTTTCCGAACGACGCGCACGACATCGCGGGCGACATCAGAAGTTTGAATGCGGACGCAATTCCGGCCCACGACCTTCTGCTCGCTGGATTCCCCTGTCAGCCTTTTTCAATTGCGGGCGTTTCAAAGAAGAACGCCCTCAATCGACCTCACGGCTTTGCGTGCGAAGCGCAGGGAACCCTTTTTTATGAGGTTGCCAGCCTAATCGCCCATCACCAGCCAAAAGCCTTCTTACTTGAAAACGTCAAAAACCTCGTAAATCATGACAAGGGACGAACATTCCGGGTCATCCACGACATTCTGACGAAGGAACTCGGCTATCAGACGCACTGGAAGGTGATTAACGCCAAATCTTGGGTTCCGCAGAACCGAGAGCGAATCTTCATCGCGGGCTTCCGGGAACCGAATGCCTTCAGCTTTGATGACATGAGTATTCCCGACCCCTTGCACGGACCCAAACTGCGGGCAATCCTCCACACGCCGGGCGACAAGGCAGAGAAGGCATTCACTGCTCGGCATGGTAGCGCCGCGGATAAATACACCCTGTCAGATCACCTATGGGGCTACCTTAAAGACTACGCGGAAAAACACCGCCTCAAAGGCAACGGGTTTGGCTTCGGTCTGTTCGGACCCGACGACGTAGCCCGCACACTGTCGGCTCGCTACCACAAGGATGGATCTGAAATCCTGATTCGGCAACAAGGCAAGGCCCCGCGTCGGTTGACTCCGAGAGAGTGCGCTCGCCTTATGGGCTTTGATAGGCCGGGTTTTGAGCCCATGCGAATTCCCGTGTCGGATACGCAGGCGTATAGGCAGTTCGGTAACGCCGTTGTGGTGCCAGCCGTCGAGGCCGTCGCGCGCCATATGGAGCCCTATATCCGCGAAGCTGTAAAGCGTCGGAATTCAATAGCCTCGACTGAAGGCAAGCCCCGGATCTGGATACGACCGGACGCCAGCCTACAAGAGAGTAGGGTAGCGATCTGAATGGCTCTTGCCGACCTCACCGATTGGTTTGATGAATATGACCGGCCTGGTTTCGCCTGGTACGTGAAGCGCCTTGCCGCCAACGATACGCTGGCAACGAATGCCCATCAAGCAGGGCCATATATCCCCAAGAGTTTCCTGTTCACGGTTTTTCCTGCACTGAATACCGCTGACGTTAAGAACCCAGACGTTCGGTTCGACTTGTACATTGATTCCCACGCCGATCACCGCAATGTCAGGGCGGTGTATTACAACACGAAGCCTCGGGGTGAGGGCACGCGCGATGAAGCTCGCTTGACCAATTTCGGCGGGCGTCAATCGGCCCTTCTCGATCCTGACAGCACGGGTGCATTAACAGTCTTCGCGTTCGGCTTCGAGGCGCAGGGCGATACGACCCAGTGCCATGTCTGGGTCTGTCGGCATGAAACCGAAGAGGATCTGATCGAAGAACGCATTGGACCCGTTGAACCCGGCCAATACTTAGTCTGGACGCCCGCCGTGGGGCGTGTCGTGGAGTATGCGCAGCCACCTCGCACCAGTTGCCACCTCGCTACCGATGAAATACCCGCCGCATGGCTTGCGCGATTCCCGACCGGCGAGGAAATTATTCGCAAGGCCGTTGAACTCCGCAGCGGCACCGGGATGAATCCGGACGAACGTTTGGTGCGCCGCCGCGCCTGTGAATACGAAGTTTTTCAGAGCGTCGAGCAGGCGGTCTATTTGCCTCGCATACAGGCGGGGTTTACATCGGTCGAAGGTTTTGTTGGTCTCGCACAAACCATCCTGCAAAGTCGCAAATCCCGTTCAGGTAATTCGCTGGAGTTGCATGCACGGGAGATTTTCGTCGAAGAAGGCCTTCGCAGTATGGAGGAATTTCAACATAAGCCCGTCATCGAAAACGGCAAGCGCCCGGACTTTCTCTTTCCCTCTCAGGCCGCGTACGAAGATGGGGCTTTTCCGGCTGCACGTTTGCGCATGCTCGCTGCCAAGACGACGTGCAAAGACCGCTGGCGGCAGGTCATCAACGAAGCGGACCGTATTCGCACGAAGCATTTGCTCACGCTTCAGGAGGGTGTTTCGGAAGGACAGTTCCGCGAGATGCAGGAGGCTGGCGTCCAACTGGTAGTGCCGACCGGCCTTCATGATGCTTTCCCGGACGCCGTGCGCCCGCATCTGATGAGTCTGGAGAGCTTTATCGCGGATATACGCCTCACGGCCCTTGGAACGGATTGTGAAGGTATTTGAAATATGACAATACGAGATGCGTTCCCACGCGGCGCTGAAATGGTATCGAGGGCTCAAGGAGGAGATTCTCAGCCTGGAAGAACAACCGAACCGATGCCCTGCGACGCCCGAAAATGACAAGCTCAGACACTTGCTTTATGGAAACAAACCGCACATCTATCGCGCGATATACTGCGTGCTGGAAAAACAGAAGCAGGTGGACGTGCTCCACATCCACCACGGCGCACAGGATGGATTCAAGGGGTCAGATGTAGCATGACACGTAGAATGGAAAAGTTATATAAACCAGTAAGGTTTCGAAACGTTTTAATGAAAAGACCCCCACTCAATGCGGCTTAGTTGGAACGAGATCAGAGTACGCGCGGCCCGGTTTTCTGACGAATGGAAGAACGCACGTCACGAACGCGGCGAGAGCCAGACCTTCTACAACGAGTTTTTCGAGGTGTTCGGCGTAACCCGCCGCCGTGTCGCCAGCTTTGAAGAACCCGTCAAAAAACTCGGAGATGACCGCGGATTCATCGACCTGTTTTGGAAGGGAGTGCTTCTTGTCGAGCAGAAGAGCGCCGGCCGAGATTTAACGCGTGCGAAGCAGCAAGCCCTCGACTATTTCCCCGGTCTCAAAGAGCACGAACTTCCCCGCTACGTTCTCGTAAGCGACTTCCAGACCTTCGAGCTTTATGATCTCGAAGACAACACCACAAGCCGCTTCACTCTCCGTCAGCTTCCCGCCCACGTCGAAGAATTCGGCTTTATTCTTGGCGTTCAGAAACGGACTTTCCACGATCAAGATCCGGTAAACATCAAGGCTTCGGAGATCATGGGAAAGCTCCATGACGCTTTGAAAGAATCCGGCTATCATGGCCACAATCTGGAGCGTTTTCTCGTCCGCTTGGTGTTCTGCTTATTTGCCGACGACACGGGAATTTTCGAACCTAGAGACATCTTTTCCTCCCTCATCACCGAGCGCACAAATCCGGACGGCAGTGATACGGGCTTATGGCTCAGCCAGCTATTCGAGGTATTGAACACCCCGATCGCACAGCGACAGCACAATCTCGATTCCGACTTGGCGCAGTTTCCATACGTCAATGGTGAGCTGTTTGCCGAACGGTTGCAGTTTCCAGCCTTCAATACCGCTATGCGTTCGCTTCTAATCGAAGCGCTCGATTTCAGTTGGGACGCCATCTCTCCAGCCATATTCGGATCGCTTTTCCAGTCCGTCATGAACCCGAAGGAGCGCCGCGCTCAAGGAGCCCACTACACCACCGAAAAGAACATCATGAAAGTCATCGAGCCATTGTTTCTTGATGACCTCCGGGACGAATTAAAGCGACTCACCGACCGCCGCGACAGTGGACGGCGGAAGGCTCTCGAAGCGTTTCACCAGAAGCTTTCCGCACTTCGGTTTCTTGACCCGGCCTGCGGATGCGGAAACTTTTTGATCATTTCCTATCGAGAACTCCGCCTTCTCGAAATCGACCTCTTGAAGGCACTCCGCAAAGATACCCAGTTAAAACTGGATGTCGCCGCGTTGTGCCAGATCGACGTAGACCAGTTTTACGGCATTGAGCTTGGCGAATTTCCCGCCCGCATCGCGGAAGTGGCTCTCTGGATGATGGATCACATCATGAACAACAAGCTTTCGCTGGAGTTCGGTGAAAGTTACGCCCGTATCCCCATCAAGAAGTCGCCTCACATCCACCACGCCGATGCATTGGAAACCAACTGGTCAAATATAATCGCCCCTACTGAGTGCGACTATATCCTTGGCAATCCACCGTTTGGTGGAGCGAAGTACCAAAGCGATAAACAACGGGAGCAGGTTCGCCGAATCGCCAAGCTTGGCGGGAGCGGTGGAACCCTCGACTATGTAACCGCGTGGTTCATCATGGCCGGAGAGTTTTTGCAGCACTCCCGCGCCCGAATAGCCTTCGTTGCCACCAATTCAATAACGCAGGGCGAGCAGGTGGCTCAGCTGTGGCCTGTACTCTTCGAGCGCTGTGGGGTCGAGATCAGCTTTGCTCACCGGACGTTCGCGTGGGGAAGTGACGCCCGCGGAGTGGCGCATGTCCATGTCGTCATCATCGGATTGACGCGCCGCGATCAAGAGCCGTCTTCGAAGCGCCTTTTCAGCTACAGCGATATCAAGAGCGATCCAACAGAGAGCCGCCACGGGGCTCTGACGCCTTATCTCTTTGACGCTGGCAGCGTTGTAAACCGACACCTTGTCGTTGAAGAGACCAGCCGCCCATTGTGTAATGTTCCGCAGCTCGTTATCGGATCTAAGCCCATCGATGAAGGCCATTACATTTTTTCCGGCAATGAGCGCTTAGAATTTCTGCACAAAGAGCCGGGCGCAGCAAAGTACCTTCATCCTTATGTCGGTTCTGTAGAGTTTATCAACGGCGGAGACCGATGGATTCTTTATCTTGCCGATGTTCCACCCAACGAACTGCGGGCGATGCCTGCGGTGAGAGAGCGGATCGCTGCCGTTAGAGCGTCGCGATTAAAAAGCATAAGTCCAGGCACCCGAAAGCTCGCCGAGACTCCAACACGGTTTCACGTCACCGTCGTTCCTGCCCGGCCATTCCTCGTGATACCTGAATCCAGCTCGGAAAAGCGCGACTATGTTCCCATCGGCTGGCTCAACCCTCCTACGATTCCAAGCAACCTCGTAAGGGTACTGATGGATGCCGATTTGTGGCACTTTGGAGTGCTCACGTCGACGATGCACATGGCTTGGCTTCGCCAAATCGGCGGACGTCTTAAGAGCGATTACCGCTACTCTGTTGGAATCGTCTATAATACTTTTCCGTGGCCTGATGTGATAGACAGCCAACGCGCTAGAATTCGCACTCTTTCACAAGCGGTGTTGGATGCGCGGGCCAACTTTCCCACATCAACTCTAGCCGATCTCTACGACGTGGACAGCATGCCACCCCAGTTACGTAAGGCACACAGCGCTCTTGATGCTGCCGTGGAAAAGCTCTATCGTTCCGCAGCATTCGCAGGCGACCGCGACCGCGCAGAGCACCTGTTCGGCCTATATGAAAAACTCGTTGCCCCTCTGGTGGCCGCAGCCTCTCGACCGGCACGGCGATCAGGAAAACGGGCAACATGAGTAAAGGACATACCCTGCATGAACGAGCAAACGATTACCTGTCCGAGCTGTAAGACGGAGAACCACATGCGTACGGTATCGGCAGGAACGGGAACGAGCTGTTGCGCTGTTACCAAATATCTGGCGGGCACAACTCCGAAAGGCCTCACGACTGGGAATTACTGACGGTCTCGAAAATAACTGCTTTGGTAGAGACGGGCGTTACTTCTTCTGGTCCCGGCCAGATTACAAACGAGGCGATGAGGCCATGGCAACCATTTATCAGGAGCTTTAGTGTCGCTGTTTAAAATTGTGGTTTTTTGCATAATCCCGCGAAAAGGTTCAATCCAGAAAAAATATTAAACATGCCAAGTTCTCAGGGTTTCGTGCCGGTGCAAGGCCACACCGTAGTCACAGGCAATGCGCGGCTGAGCCGCCAGATGCGACACGAATTCGACGCAAAGCAGCAAGGCAAGGGCGAACAGTTTTGGGAATCGCCCGATATCCTGCCTCGGGATGCCTGGCTTCGCCGCTGTTGGGACGAATGCGTCTACAGCGACCCGATTGATACTCCCGTACTTCTCGGTGCCTCGCAGGAGTTGATTCTCTGGGAGCGGGCGATCGAACACTCCGGCGCTACAGAGGCTCTGTTAGATGCCCCGACAACAGCCGCGACAGCGGCTGGCGCGTGGAACCTCCTGCACAGTTGGGAGCTGTCGCGCACGGCTATGTTGTTCGAAGGTGTGCCTGATGCGGAAGTGTTCTTCGATTGGATGACAGCGGTCGAAGCAAAGCTGAAGGATAACCGCTGGCTGACAGCGAGCCAGCTTCCCCAAGCATTGACCGACCGAATCCGAGCGGGAATACTGCGAATTCCGGGGACAATCTATTGCGCGGGATTCGACGAGATTGCTTCTGCCGATCAGCGGCTTTTCGAAGCGATCCGCGAATCCGGAGGGGTCGTATCGGAAGTGCCTGCCGTCGCAACGTCCATCACGCCGCGTCACTCCCGTGCCGCTTTCGAGAATACATCCGGTGAGATTCTCCACGCAGCGACTTGGGCCCGCAGAGAACTCGATGCCTCGCCGAACGCGCAGATCGGGATCGTCGTGCGTGGCCTTGCGTCGTTGCGAACTGTGGTCGAACGCATCTTCGACGAGATCTTGCATCCCGGAATGGATTTCACCGGGTCTGATGCTCCGCGCGCCTTCCATATCTCGGCAGGTGCACCGATAAGAGATTCGCCGCCGGTTACCTGTGCGTTACTCCTGCTGGCGTTGTGCCGCGGGATGCCGCTGGCCGACGCGGGGGTGCTGCTGCGATCACCGTTTCTGTCCCTCGACTTGGGGGTAGGTGCGTCGGTTGATACGGCACTTCGGCGCGCAGGCACACACGATGTTTCCATCGACACATCCGTCATCCGGCGTCATTTCGAGCCTCTGGCACGAGCGTTTCAGGTGCTGCCTGCCCGCCAGCGCCCCAGTCAATGGAGTGCAACTTTCTCGCAGCTACTTAAAGCTGCTGGGTGGCCGGGCGGCAGAACCCTTTCACACATTGAGCACCAAACGATGGAGCGGTGGCACGAACTGCTTTCTGAGTTTGCACGACTGGATTTGGTGATCCAGTCCATGGAGTACGACAAAGCGGTGTCCCGCCTACATAGACTCGCCGAGGGAAGCCCCTTCGCTCCAAGAGACGAAGGAGCGTCTATTCAGATCATGGACATGCTGGAGGCCGCCGGATCGCGCTTCGATTCCTTATGGATCGCTGGACTACATGACCGTGCATGGCCGCAACCAGTGCGGCCGAATCCTTTTCTGCCACTGGCTCTCCAGCGCACGGCCCGAGCGCCGCAATCGTCGGCGGAACGCGAGCTGGAATACGCGCGCCGCTTGACTGAACGTTTGATGCAATCCGCTCCAACTGTCATTTGCAGCCATCCAACGCATTCGGGTGAGGAGAATCTGCGAATCAGCTCCCTCATCGCGCATTTACCAGAGTTCGGGAATGTTGCGACCGTCGCGCCAACTATTGCGGAGTCCCAGTATTCAGCAGCTACGCCACTCGGAGAGCGGCCTTCGGAATCCGCGCCGGCACTGCCACCCGGCACCAGTCAAGCCGGCGGTATGAGCGTGCTCGCCGACCAGGCCGCTTGCCCGTTTCGCGCCTTCGCGGTGCACCGTCTTGGTGCGCGCGGCCTCGACGTTCCCCTTTTGGGCCTTTCCCCGATGGAACGGGGTACCATCGCGCATCTGGCTTTAGAGTTTGTTTGGCAGGAGCTTAAGACGCAAGCGGCTCTCAAGAGCCTTTCGGAAGAGGAACGTTCCGCGCTCATCCTGCGGGGCGTTCGCGCGGGAATGGAGCGGGCGCTGCGTCACCACGCGAGCGCTGTCCTCCACCGGCTGCAGGCGCTTGAAGAGAGTCGGCTGCAGCGGCTCTTGAGCCAATGGCTTGACCTGGAAGCGAGTCGGCCACCCTTCGAGGTGGCAGATATCGAAACCGCCAGGACCGTCGAAGTTGGCGGGCTGCAACTCCACGTCAAAGCGGATCGCGTGGACCGTTATCTCCAGGGCGGACACGCCATTCTCGATTACAAGACTTCGAAAAACCTCTCCACAAGTGGATGGGAGGGCGAGCGGCCTGACGCCCCGCAACTGCCGCTCTACGCAGCGATGAGTGACGATCTCTCGATTTCATCCGTCATGTTCGGCAAATTGGTTGCCGGAGAAGTTGGCCTGGTGGGAATCAGCGAATCTGCCGAAAACGCTGGACGCCCGCCGAAAGGCTTGGCACTCGCGGAACGCATTCAAGCGTGGCGAGGAACTATGCAAGCGCTGGGGATCGCATTTCGCGAGGGTCAGGCGGGCGTCGATCCGAAGAAGTCTCCGCAAACCTGCCAGTACTGCGAGTTGAAGCCGCTATGCCGCGTGGGAGAACGCGAGCGCGGCTTGGTCGAAAACGAAGAGGAATCCGGTGAGTAGTCCTGCCATAATTTTTGCGCCCGACCAGTTGCAGCGCCGTTTGGCGATCGAGCCCGGCGGCTCGTTCATGGTGCAGGCTCCCGCAGGCTCCGGCAAGACGGAATTATTGATCCAGCGCTTTCTGGGTTTACTCGCGACAGTGGACAAGCCAGAGTCCATTGTTGCCATCACATTCACCCGCAAAGCTGCGGGAGAGATGCTCGACCGCGTTCTGTCTGCGTTGCGGCGTGCACTCGATGGTGAATCGCCGGAGTCTCCCCATGAACAGCTCACATTCGCGCTCGCCTCTGCTGCGCTGGTACGGAATCAAGCTTGCGGCTGGGATTTGCTCGCCAATCCTGGCAGGTTGCGGGTGCAAACGATCGATTCATTGTGCATGGCAATTGTCGGGCAGATGCCGTGGTTGGCAAGGCTGGGATCTATGCCTCGCATCGAGGAACATCCGCGCTCATTTTACGAAGAAGCGGCGCGCCGGACGGTCCTGATGGTCGAGGAAAGCAGCTCCTTCCAGGCGTCGCTCGAAACATTATTGCTACATCTCGACAACAACGCCGGGCGCGTACAGCAACTGCTCGCGGAGATGCTTGCTACGCGCGATCAATGGATTGAGATGGCTGTTGAGACTGGCGATATGGAGCGGGAGCGCCTCGAAGAATCGCTGGCCCGTGCTCTGTCCGAAGGATTGCGCACGGCTGACCAACTGATCCCTGTGGATATTCGCAAAAGTTGGCTGGACTTGGCACACTACGTTGCCGGAAACATGATCGGCGAACGGGATTATCCGGCGCTGGCCTGCCTGGGTGCGACCGCTTGGCCTGGCACTACGCCTGACCAGGCTGCCGTGTGGCTGGGCCTGACGAGCGTGGTCTTGACAAGAGAAGACTGGCGCAAGAAGGGCGGACTCAACAAGAACTGCGGATTTCCGTCCGAGAATAAGTCAAGGAAGGAGGAATGTGCGTCGCTGATCGGGAGATTACAGCAAGTCGATGGCCTCCTTGAGGCGCTGGAGTTCGTCCGCGTGTTACCGCCCCCGAGCTACACAGAGGCTCAGTGGAAGATCATGCGCTCGTTACTGGAGTGCCTCAAACTGGCGGCGGCTCAGCTTCGCATGGTTTTCCGCGAGGAAGGAGCGGTGGACTTCTGTGAAGTCGGCCTCGCGGCGCGCGACGCGCTCGGGCGCGCGGATGATCCGGCGGATCTCGCACTCAAGCTGGACGCGCGAATCCAACACCTGCTGGTGGACGAATTTCAGGATACGTCGCTTAACCAGTTCGAACTGCTCGGCAAGCTGACCGCTGGATGGGAATCCGAGGATGGTCGGACGCTTTTCCTGGTCGGTGATCCCATGCAGTCGATTTATCGCTTCCGGCAGGCGGAGGTCAGCCTGTTCCTCGAAGCACGCGAGCGTGGAATTGGCGAGATTCGCCCCGAATGTCTCCAATTGACTGCAAACTATCGCTCTCTGAGCAGCATCGTAGATCGCGTGAATGCGATGTTCTCGGCGATCTTTCCGGCGGCGGACGACACCGCCACGGGTGCTATCGCTTATAGTCCTTCACAGGCTCCCCCGACCGATATGGCCGAAGCAGCGGTGACGCTGCATGCCTTTCGCGAGGGTCAGGATCAACTGGAAGCGGACACAGTGGTGCAAATCGCGAAAGATGCGCACCGACAAAACGAGAAGGAAAGCGTCGCAATCCTGGTACGTGCCCGCACGCACCTGCCCGCCATCGTAGAAGCGCTGAAGTCCGCTGACTTGAAGTTCCGCGCCGTGGAGATCGATCCACTGGGGGAACGCGCCGTAGTGCGGGACCTGCTGGCGTTGACACGAGCCATGTTGCATGTCGGCGACCGTATTAGCTGGCTGGCGATCCTACGGGCACCCTGGTGCGGTCTGACGTTGACCGATCTCCATGCGCTGGTATCTGGCGACGCAGATCAAACGATCTGGGAGCGCTTGCAGAATCCTGAAGAGCTGACCGAAGACGGCCGCCAGCGCGCGGAGCGTGTGCGCGGCGTGCTGGCGGAGGCATTTAGAGAGCGCGGACGATGGCCGCTCCGGCGTTGCGTGGAACGGGCCTGGACGAAACTGGGCGGTCCCGCTTGTCTTAGTGAATGGGGAGCGCTACAGGATGCTTCCGACTACTTCGACCTGCTTGAGGCGGAGCAATCCGGTTGTGACCTCGCCGACTTCGACGGCTTCAGCGAGCGCGTGGACGAACTCTACGCTCAGCCAGACACACAGGCGGACGATTGGCTTCAGGTGATGACCATCCATAAGGCGAAGGGTTTGCAGTTTGACACGGTCATTCTTCCTGGCCTTGGACGTCCCGGCAGGAGCGATGATTCCCGCCTGTTCCTGTTTCACCAGTGGATGCGACCGGATGGCACACTGGAGCGGCTGCTGGCGCCCATTAAAGAAGTGGGATCGAATGACGATCCTTCCTATCGGTATCTGCAGGAAATTGAGAAGCGCAAAGGACGTCACGAACGAGTTCGCCAACTCTATGTTGCCGCAACACGAGCAAAGAGGCGCCTGCACCTGCTCGCTCATGCCAAAGTGAATGCAGCCGGCGAATGGAAGCCCGCCGGGCGTTCCATGCTTTCGGATCTGTGGCCGGCGCTCACCTCCACCGAACGAGAACTCTTCAATGTCCGCATCGCCGATGCTGTAACGGACACGCTGCCGGTGGCGCTGACGTCAGATGTGGTGCGGAGTTTGCCCTCTGCGTGGGCACCGCCCGCGATGCCTGCGCCCTTGCAATGGGATGGAGGCAGCACACAGCCCGTCGAGCTTCACGATCCTACCTTTGAATGGGTCGGCGACAGCCTGCGTCTTGCCGGAACCGTTGTTCACACCTTCTTGCGACGGATTGCGCGGGGAGATTCCGGCGTTCCGAATCCAGCCAGGATCCGGAGCGCACTCACGCACGCCGGTGTTTCTCCTGTAGAGATCGAGTCGATTGCTGAGCGCGTTCACAGCGCCCTTGAGCGCACCGCGAGTAGCGAGCGCGGGTCGTGGATTCTTGCTGCACACGCGGAAGCGCAAAGTGAGTACCCGATTGCGGGCGTGCTCGATGGCGACATTATCCGTGGAGTGGTCGACCGCACCTTTATCGATGCAGACGGTACACGCTGGATCATTGACTACAAGACCAGCGCCCACGAAGGCGGGGGGCTCCAGGATTTTCTGGACGACCAGCAACGGCGATATCAAGATCAATTGGAGCGCTACGCGAGGCTACTGGTGCCACTCGGGCGGCCCATACGATTGGGGTTGTATTTTCCGTTGCTGGATGGGTGGCGGGAGTGGGGCGATAGCACGAGTGCGTGAGAAGGTTGCCGTCGGCGCGGCAGCCCAGCGAAGCATTTTGACCGTGGCGTTGCAGGGAGAGTATAGTAAAAGACAGCTCTTTACGCGTTTTGAGACGAAAGGGTCTCTGGTCCGTTGTTTCGACGGACAGTTTATTTTGAACGGCATTCTCGGCGGAACAAGGGCCACGGCCCGCCCGCGAATCGCCGTCGGGCCGTGGCCCTTGTTCCGCCACGCTCCCAGGTAAAGAGCCGCAATGATGTCGGACTTGTTCGGGGAGTTTAGAGACGCAGTCAGACTGGACGAGGTTTGTGTTAAGCGTCCTACCCAGATCTTTCTGTGTGGCGGGAGGAATCCCAAGCCCGATGAACCCGGCCGCCCGAAGTCTGCCAGGCACGCCTTCTACCGCCATCTCCAACAAGTAAATAGTCCGCTGCTGGGCGACATTGTCCTCGCAGAGGTCATTGTGGGAGACCGTGAGCAGGGAGACCATGGATTAACAGATATCCTCAAAGTCGAAGAACTTGTAGCCGAGATCGTTGGAGTGATTCTCCTTTTTATAGAAAGCCCTGGCTCATACGCGGAATTGGGAGCCTTCACAGCGAATAAGACGATTTTGCGCCGTCTTGTTGTCGTGAACGACAATTACTTTCGTGAGAGAACTGAGTCATTCATATACCAGGGTCCGCTCAAGCGATTGTTCAACACGTATGACCAGTCCCTTAAGTACTTCACTTGGCTAAATGACCACGATTCGCCTGTGCTGGACGAAGATTTGGCCCACACGATGGCCGTCGATCTTTCAGAGTTTGTGCCCGAGTTTCAGAAACGGAACGCAGGCAAGGCACGCTTGTCTACGGCCGGAGCTTCCGGAGGCAAGCCCAAACTCAGCGAAGGTGAGCTGATGTGCCTCATCACCGGACTCCTCGACGTTTTCGTGGCTCTCGGTCTGGAGGAGATTGAACAAGCGCTTCGCAAATTTGCAAGTCTCGAATCGGACCTGAACATCAAACGTTATCTGTACGTGCTGAGGAAGCTCGACCTGGTTGGCCGTGTCTCTGATTCCAAACAGCAGTCTTGGTATTACTCCCGCCGGAGCTTAGTGGATTGGAGCTTTCAGCCGACCGCCAAATCAAAGACGTGGCTCGACTGGAGATTGCATTTCGTGAAGGCGTACGAACGCGCTCGGACTACCGACCGAGGGGCCCGCAAACGACTTGATGCGATGGACAAGATAATGCTGATACTCACTGGAGATGAGCACCATGGGTGACCTTGTCAATCGTCTTGCGCGAGATCTCTTTCTGCCACCGGCCGACCTGCGTTCCCTGATTCAGAGCGCGCCCATGCGCTATAAGGTATATTCGATTCCGAAGCGCAGCGGGAACGGTCGTCGCATCATTGCTCAGCCTACCCCAGCAGTGAAAGAGTTGCAGCAGTGGGTCACGGCAAAGATACTGTCGGCATTTGATGTTCACCCGGCAGCAATGGCCTACAAGAAAACGGCCAGCATCCTGAAAAACGCTGCGGTTCATAAGAACAGCAAATTCCTTCTGAAGCTGGATTTTGAGAACTTCTTCAATTCGATAGTTAGCCAGGACTTTTTGGCTTTTCTTGACCGCCGACAACTAAACCTTGATGCGGTTGACCGCCAGTTGCTGTGCCGAATCCTGTTTTGGCGCCCGAAGGGTTCTGCTGAATTGGTGATGTCGATGGGAGCTCCAAGCTCACCAGCACTCTGCAACATTCTTCTCTATGATTTCGACGTTCTGGTCGCCACTCATTGCGCGGCAGTTAATGTCTCTTACACACGGTATGCGGACGACATGACTTTCTCGTGTGACGAACCCTGGAGGCTGAAAGAGGTCGAACAGTGGGTTGCGCACCTGGTGGATGAGACAGACTCGCCCCATCTGAAAGTCAACCAGGCAAAAACACTCCATGTTTCAAAGAAATCGAGCCGCCGGGTTACGGGATTGGTCCTGACTAACGATGGTGCCGTTTCACTTGGCCGGGAGCGCAAGAGAGAACTGCGCGCGAAGGTACATCGATTCCTGACCGGAGGAATGCCCGAGGACGAGGGTCGCTCGCTCCGAGGATGGCTGGCCTACGTAAACGCAGTCGAACCCTCATTTGTAGCCCGCCTCAAAGCGGTCTATGGCGCGGAGAATCTGGCGAGGCTTGGCGTGCATTGAACCGCGCTTTAAGTGCCCAGAGCCTTTATCGTTTGCGGACCCTTCAGTCCTACTACCTCAGCAGGGAATTCTCCATTGCAGCAATTCGTCCAATATCGAGTCCGGTTTGATCTTCTCTTCCAGCAGTTATCCTATCTTGTTGGAGAACGACTCTTTCATAACATTCAATTGCCCTCGCCTGCCCATCCGACAATAAAATGCTGGATAATGGCGGCCTCTCTATGAGCTTCCCACCGCGACGGTCTTCTGCGTGTCGAATGCCTGGACAGCCAGTGCCAGTTTCTCCAAGGTATCCCACTCAATGGCACCTTCAGGGACAGGCTTGGCAACATCAAGGAGTGCATCAAGAAGTGATGCAATACCTTGAAAGGCCTTCCCGTCCTTCTTAAGGTGAGAGAGTGCGCTATAGGGTTTTTCTCCATCCGCTTCCTCTCCGAAAAAGGCCTCTTCTAAGTTCGGGACTGAGGCAACCAGCCGAACCCTGCCGGATGCCCGCCCATCCGCTGTCACCACAAGAAGTTTGGTGTTCTCAGTCCAGGCGGAATTGGCTCGCTCAACCCCAGTCTTCTTGTTCGTGCTTTTTTCCCGGTCTGCATCGTGCAGGACAGCATATCTCGTTTCAAATTGATTCAATATCTTGCAGATCGAAGAAATACAGGCCTTTCCTCTTGCCCGCACGACGTGGACGCCCTTGTAAGTCGCCGGATTCTGGGCGATGACATGTTTGAAGGCCGTGTACTCGGTGTCACCTTCGACAACGATTGTGCGTCCACCAAAGAAAAATTCAGCGACGTAGGGGTCGCACAAATTTAACAGTTTGAGTTCTGTCTTATCATCTTCGTCCAATTTCGCGCGTTGGGGCCTGTAGATGGTTGTTCCTTCAACAACACCGCTTGCCACGCGTTCAACACGGACGATGGAAGTATTGTCACGCGATAAGTCAATAAAGACAGGTGAATGAGTCGTTATCATCACCTGCCAATTCTTTGTGTTAGGCAGATCGTATAACACGCGACGAGCCTCTCTGATAGCGTCTGGGTGAAGGCAAAGTTCCGGCTCATCCATGAGAAGCAGGTGCGGCCGCTCACTTCCGCTGCCACTCTTACCTCCAGGCCGGTCGGAAAGAATGCGGAGGGCAGCCCAAATCAAAGTCCTGCGTGCTCCACTGCCTTGGCGCTCCATCGTTGCCTGGTGACCATCTGCGGGACCCATTTTAAGCAAAGCCCCGGCCTTGAAAAAGGATATACTCTTGTCAAGATCATCTTCGGGTCTGGCATCGAAAGTCACACAATAGCCAGGGAATACGTCACCAATCATTTTACCGAGCTCAGTCCGTACGTCTTCGACTGCAGAAGCTGCGTCTGCGGCAACGGCTTTCTGGAGGTCTTTGAACGACTGAAGCAATTTTTCGTAGTCGCTTGGCGCAGCAATATCGCCAGTTGTATCCTTGACCTTTTTAGCATCCTTGACCCGGCTATTCAATGCTTCCGTCAGCAGCTTAACGACATCGCTCGCTTGGGCGGCCGGATCGTCGAACGCGGTGACATAGTGAGGTTCGGGGCGATAGACTTGGGCAACATTCGGCGCACCCCACGGCTCCTCGCTCGCGTGCCACTCGTTGGCTGCGACATCCCATCCAACCTTCTTGGCTTTACCCGGCCCATCCCATGTCCATCTCTCACGTACAAACATCTCATTGGTGGCGGGATCTGGGCGCACCCACTTGTCTCCGGGAGCTGTCTTATCGAACACAACTGTCTCCAGTTCGATAGTTGGCAAGTGGCCCGGATCGACAATGTTCTTGGGGAAGTCGTCCAATTCGAGATTCCCGTCCTTGGAGCCGTGCTCCATAACTACTTTGTACGCTTTTAGAATGGAACTCTTTCCTGAGTTGTTCGGTCCGACCAAAACGACAATATCGTCCAACTCTATTTCGACAGGAGTCTGGCCTATGCTTCTAAAATTGCTTACGCAGAGCTTATGTAGCCGTGGCCTGGGAGCTGAAGAGGCCGCTGCCGTGGAAATGTCCGTCTTTGCCGCCTTTTTCGTTGCCATGGCACTCCTTGAGTGTGCGTCTTAGTGAATAACGCAGCGAATTTCAAGCTGTTATTCGTAAATATGAGCCGTTAGTCACGCAAGCTCAAGTATGGCAGCCCGGCCTTGAACCACTAACCCCTTCGCCATGTCCCGCACGCTCCTGTGGTGCGTAAACAGCAGCACCTGGGTTCTCTTGCCGACTTCGGCCAACAGTTCCAGCGTCGCTGCGCTACGCTCGTCATCGAAATGGACCAGAAGATCGTCGGCAATAAACGGCAGCGGCTCGGCGGCGGCGCAATAGTGTTCCACGCTCGCCAGCCGGAACGCCAAAAAGAGTTGGTCACGTGTGCCGTCACTCATCTGGCTGATTCCAACGTCTCCACCTGATGCACGATTCCCGACCACGACGGGTGCGCCCTTTTCGTCAACATCTGCACCGATCCCGGAGAAAGCCCCGCGTGTTGTCAATCCGAACAACTCGCCGGCCCTTGAGAGAAGAGGATTCTGCTGTTCATTTCTCAACTGTCCTACTGCAGCCTCCAGCAGAGCCCGAGCCAGTGTGACTTCCATGTAGCGGTCAATAACCTGACGCATTTCCGCCGCCGCCCGTTCGCGCTCGGCCACAAGCGCGTTCATGCCGGCATCCGATTCAAACGCCGCCAGGTCGCGCCGTCGATCCTGCAAATCCGCGTACGCGGTTTCCGAGGTTCCCCTGATTCGCTCCAGTTCCGTGCGAATTTGATCAAGCTCCGCGCGGATACCGTCCAGGTCGCGACCGCCGCATTCTTCGCGGAGAACGTCGATGGACCGCGCGTCTCCGGCGCTCAGTATGGTAGCGACAATTTGAGCCCGCTCCGCCGTTGTGGTCATGAATTGTTCGTGTCGTCCGGCGATAGTGAGAACCGCAGCCTCGTCTGTCCCTGCCTCGGCGCATAGCGAGGCAAGCGAGGTCTCCGCAGTGCTCAAAGCGCGCACCTTCGCATCGCGGTCAGCAGTTCGCTGGATTAGTTGGGGCTCCAGACTCGCTTTCTGCGTCTCCGTCTTACGCGCCTTGTCCAGCCGGTCATCGAGCATTTTTGCAGCGGCGACAGGGTCCCCTGGCAACGCGAAGTCGATTCTTGCAACAACAGCTTCCAGTAGTGCAATCAATTCACGTTCGTCTTCTTCAAATTGAGAAAGCCGCTTCCTGGTACTCTTAATACCTCCAAGAATCCCGCGCGCTGTTGACCATTCGTTTACGATCTCATTAGCCCGTGCGGGAGAGATATCATCCTTGAGCCCGGTTTCGCGCAGGGCCGACTGCCATTCGGTGAGCCACTCTGCCTGGGCAGCTTGGAGCTTGGCAAGATCCTCACGTTTTCGCCGCAGTTGATCGTTCACCTGCTCGATCCTCGCCCCGTCGGTTCGATAGTTCGCGTCACTGCTGTCCGGCTATAAGTCGAACAGAATCAACTGGTTGGAATCTGCGAACAGGTCGGATTGGGAGACGCCATCCTGAAACACCTGTAAAATGGGCATTTTTTCGAAAAGGG
>Ga0207933_1000333_pt1 | contig 48605 bp, 43 predicted proteins | sample NGESurdeep092012_4_FD_184488 | JGI IMG/M metagenome (GOLD analysis project Ga0207933, IMG submission 184488) | Arctic peat soil microbial communities from Barrow, Alaska - NGEE Surface sample F53-3 deep-092012 (SPAdes) | ecosystem: Environmental > Terrestrial > Soil > Wetlands > Peat ... | reverse complement strand
CAGCATGGCCTGGGCTTTTGGGTCTTTGTCTATCATTTCATCTGTATTGGTTACAAAGTTCATGATCCATGTCGGTGTCTGACGGATAGTAACTCCTTTCCAACCCGGCCCCACTAATCTTTCGTCAGTAAGTTTATGGCAGGCAGAACATTTCAACTCATAGATTTTTTCTCCTTTTTCTGCCATGGCTTTATCCAGTTTAGCATCCACTTTTACATCATGAAATTTCCCCTCTCCGCGATTGGGATCATAGCTTGGGTTGCCGCTCTGAGTGGCCGCAGCGGTAGCAGTATCAGCAGAGGGGGCTTCAGTTGTGGTAGCAGTTTCTTTTTTGCCCGAACCACCGCAAGCTGCAAAAAACAGCGCTAAAGAAAATACTAAAGAAAAGATGATGAGCATTTTTTTCATAACTGGTATGTTTTTATTTTTACTTTGCAATATTACATTACTAAAGTACGGAATTTTATGAGCATCGTCATAAATGCCATAAATTACCAATGATCTAAATCATATTTTCTTTAACTATAAAGTTTTCACTTTGCATTATTTCAAAAAAGCCATGTTTCTAAAGCCTTTTATTGTGAATATAATTATTAATTGCCTGCTCTCATTTGCGATATAAATTATGGAACAAAATACATTCAGCACAAAAAAATGGATCCAGGTAGCCCTTATTAATTTTTGCGTGGTAGCGTTGGCAGGCGTTACCATGCGGTATAAAATTAATTTTGCATTACCTGTAGTAAATCAGAAATATTTATTGCATGGCCATTCCAATTTTGCTTTTGTAGGATGGGTAGCCATGGCCCTTATGATTTTAATGGTACGCTACCTGGTTAGAAATAATGTACCAACCAGTTATAAAAAATACAATTGGATTTTAATTGCCGAAGTGATTGCGTCTTATGCCATGTTCATTTCATTTATTATCCAGGGATACGCTTTATGGTCAATTACATTTTCTACCATTACAATTCTTATATCTTACTTCTTCATATTTTTTTATTGGAAAGATCTCAATAAAGTAAATGATGCAGGCTTTTCGCGCGCGTGGCTCAAAACAGCTTTAGTGCTATGGGCGCTTTCTTCATTAGGCGCTTTTATGCTCGCTTACCTGATGGCCAATCATATTATGATACAGGATCTTTATTTCGCCTCTGTTTACTTTTTCATGCATTTTCAGTATAACGGCTGGTTTTTATTTGCCTGTTTTGGAATATTTTTTTCTTATATGCACCGGCTTGGTTTGTACCGGATTGCATTTCTAAGCAAACGGCTATTTATCATTATGGCCATTACGGTGATACCCACATATTTTTTGTCCATACTATGGCTGCGTCTTCCCCTTTCCCTTCACTGGATTGCCAATATTTCTGCCATATTGCAATTACTGGTTCTTTTATATTTTTTCAGAATACTTAAGACAGTAACAAATAGTGAAACGATCCATTTCAGCTGGTCCACAAAATGGCTATGGATATTTTCATCCATTGCATTTATATTGAAAATAATACTACAGATGCTTTCAACCTTGCCCATCCTCAGCCGCTTTGCATTTGGTTTCAGGCCGGTAGTGATCGGTTATCTGCATCTTTCGTTTGTAGGCATTATCAGCCTGTTTATATTGGGATATATCAATGAATTTATTCATCGTTTTCGCGGACGGGTGAGCGGCATTGGTGCAATTGTATTTGTAGCCGGCTTTGTGGTACAGGAAATAATATTAATGCTACAAGGGCTGGAAGCAATGAATGTAGAGCCAATAAGATCGGCTAATATAATTCTATTCTATTGTGCTATATCAATGGCTGCGGGCCTCATCTGGATTACCATAGGAATTTTCAGAACTAAGGAACAGGAATTGGGAGCCGGATAGATAAATGATGCGGGATGACAAATGTATTTCTGCCTGTGACTTTCTTATTTAATTCCGTTATTGCACTTTGATAACCTGGCCTTCTACCAAAGCGAAAACATGATCTGAAGGCGATGGTTTTATTTTTGCCAACCCGGTAAATAAGCTGAAAGCCGGTAATACAGCATACTTTTCTCCAAAATAAAAGCACGGAAGCATTAAAGATTGATTTCCTAAACCATTCATTTTAATTCCCGGATGAACGTGGCCAGAAAAAGTGAATAGTTCTTTTTCTTCTTCATCACATTGTATAGAAATATCATGGGTAAAACAAAAGTTATTTAACGAAAATTTATTTTCATACACATCAATGTTTGCTTCCCGGTAAAAATTTTTGGATAAAATATCATGATTTCCACGAATCAAAAGAAACTCAACGTGCGCGAAATCATTTCTCCATTTTAGAAAAAAATCAAGTTCTTTATTAGCTTTGCTGTGAAACATGTCACCAGTTATAAGCAATACTTTTGGGTTGAAAAACTGAATCTGTGAAAATAATCTTTGAAGATCTTCTTTAAAAATATTTTGAGGAATACCAATTCCGGATTTTCTGAAATGACCGGATTTTCCAAAATGCAGATCAGATAAAATTAAAACACTTTCTTCTTCCCAAAAAATACAACGGGTAGGTGACAACCAAAGTGTTTGTTGTTGAAATAAAAACCGAAGAGGCGCTGACAATTTTTTTGTAGCAAGATAAAAAATAACACAGTAAAAATCCAAAAGTCATTTTGTCTTGGATCAGTAAACAAACATATTCCGAAGATTTGTGTTTTAAAATAAAATTTATATTAGTAACCCACGAAATTCCGGTTATTTACACCACGGTTATGCATGGCACTGGTGGGGGATTTTGTACTATTACAACCTGATAAAAAAGTTATAAATCCAATTATAACAATAAAAAGTGTAAAAATCTTTTTCATAAGTCAAGAGTTTAAAAAGTGGATTCTATTTAGTTTTAAATAAACAACAGCCTTTTTGATAATAAAACGATTTTTAAAACTTGATATTGTTAAATCACTCTATTATTCTCAACTCACAGATCCTCAACAATTCAGGATTAAATTTTATATGTAAGTACTTCTTTCCCTAATAAAATCCTCTTCTTATTTTGCTAATTGCAATTGCATTTTTTTGACTCTGTCTTCTAATTTCTCTGAAGAAAGATCTTCACGCATGCTATCTACTTTTATCGGAAAACAAAATGGTGTTAATCGTTTTGGAAATGTGATAATGATTTTCCCTTTTTGAATTCTTTCCAGCATATCGCGCAGGCGCTGTTCTTCCATTTGCTGCTCCATCACTTCGTTGTAAGCTTGTCGCAATAAAAGATTGTCAGGCTCATATTCTGAAAATACATTGAACAATAGTGACGCGGAAGATTGCAGGTGTCGCGCTTTTTTTTGTTCGCCGGGAAAGCCCTGGAATATCAATCCGCCAATTACAGCGATATCGCGGAATTTTCTTTTTGCCATTTCCACGCTGTTCAGGCTGCGCTGAATATCTTCAAATAAATTTTGCGGAGAAAAAAGCGAATAAGCATTATCGATATTTACAGGAATCGGCTGGTCGCTCAATAATTCAAAACCATAATCATTCATCGCGAATGAAAAAGTAATTGGTGTAATTAAACTAATCCGATATGCCAAAATTGCCGCCATGGCTTCATGCACCAACCTACCTTCAAATGGGAAAACAAAAAGATGAAAACCGTCTTTGGTTTCGATGTGTTCAATTAGCAATTCATTTTGCTTTGGAATGTGAGAAAGATATTGTTGCAATTCAAAAAGCGGTTTTAAAATTTCCAATTCGGGTTCATTCTTCTTTCTTAATTTTTCATTTTTGATATCCAGCCCTGCTTCATCAAATTTCTTCCGCAACATAAAACCCAAATTCGCTGAAAGCGGCATTCTTCCCCCCTGCCAGCTTGGTATCCGTGATTTTTTCGCGTTGGATTTTCTTACGATGCAAGTCATATCTTTTATCATCACAAATTCCAATGTTCTTCCAGCCAGCGTAAAAACATCGCTGGGTTGCATTCCAGCGATAAACCATTCTTCGATGACGCCTACATAGCCACCGCCCATAAATTTTACTTTCATCATCGGGTCGCTCACAATTGTGCCGATATGCATGCGGTGGCGCATGGCGATTCTGCGATTATTTATTTTATAAAGCCCGTCAATAATTTCTATTTTTTTATAATCATCGTATTGCTGTAATGCAATGCCACCGGCGGTTACAAAATGGATGATTTGCAGCCATTCTTCTTCCGATATTTCTTTATAGCAATAAGTTGATTTGATTTCTTTAAAAATAATATCCGGATAAAATCCATCTGAAATGGCAAGCGTACTCAGGTATTGAATGAGTACATCGAAACACAACACACGAGGTTCACGGCTTTCTATTAATTTTATTTTTGTGGCTTCTTTTAATGCTGCGGCTTCTATTAATTCCAAAGAATGTGTTGGCAAAAAATAAATTTTGCTCACTTCGCCTGGGCGGTGGCCACTTCTTCCCGCTCTTTGTAAAAATCTCGCAACGCCTTTCGGCGAACCAACTTGTATCACAGTTTCTACAGGTCGAAAATCCACGCCCAAATCAAGACTGGCGGTACAAACAACGGCTTTTAGATTTCCGGTATGCAAATTTTCTTCTACCCAAAACCTTAATTCCTGTTCAATACTTCCATGATGCAAAGCAATAGAACCCGCCAAATCCGGGCAAGCCCTAAGCAAAGCCTGGTACCACATTTCACTCATTCCGCGGGTGTTGATAAAGATGAGCGTAGTCTTACTTTCAAGAATGATGGGGATTACTTTATCAACCAATTTTATTCCCAAATGGCCTGCCCAAGGGTATTTTTCTATTTCATCCGGAAAGATAGATTCGATATCAATCGGCTTATCAATCTTCGCCGTAACCGTTACAAAATCTTTTTCTTTCAATCCAATTTGTGAAAGAGGAGAAAGTAAAACTTCCTGCGCCTGTTGTAGATTTCCTATCGTAGCGCTTATCCCCCAGATATTTAAAGGTGCATTGAAATTCAGCTTATTTGTTTGTTTACTATCTTGTATTCTTTGACCTATAATTCTTGACAACGCCAGCTCCACTTGCACGCCACGCTTGCTTCCCAACAATTCATGCCATTCATCAACGGCAATTATTTTTAAAGTTTTGAAAACGTCCGGATAATTTTTTTGGGCTAATAAAAGATGCAAACTTTCAGGAGTGATGATGAGCACTTCAGGAACGTTTCTTTTTTGTTTGGCGCGTTCGCTCATGCTGGTGTCACCGTTGCGAATGCCTATTTGCCAGCTCATTCCCAGTTCTTTAATTACTTCTTCCATAGCGCGGCCAATGTCTTTTGCAAGCGCCCGCAAAGGCGTAATCCATAAGAGTTGTAAACCATTTTTGTTTTTGGTTTGATAATTTTCAGGATGTTCATTGATAAAAGAAATAATCGCTCCCAAAAAAACAGAAAATGTTTTTCCACAACCGGTCGGTGCATTTACCAAACCGGATTTATTGTTGATAATATGCTGCCACGTTTCTTCCTGGAAAGCAAATGGAATAAAGTCTTTGGCGATGAGCCACTGATTAATTATTTGGAAACCTTTGGTATTTTTTAATTTTGTTTTTGCCACTAATTACACTAATTAACACGAATTTTTTAAACCCTTCTAAACTATCTAAACTTTCCAAACAAAAGATTGCGAACAACAAACTGAAAACTAAGAGCTACGAACTACTTCCCATACATTTTCAGCATCTCTTTCAAATCATCCATTGTATTAATATCCTCTGCCGTTTTATCTTTTCTCCATCGGCTCATTCTCGGGAAACGCAAGGCAACACCACTTTTGTGTCGATTGCTTGCAGCGATGCCCTCAAAAGCAATTTCAAAAACCAACTCGGGCTTTACAGTTCGCACCGGCCCAAATTTTTCAATGGAATTTCTTTTTACAAAATTATCTATTTGCGCAAATTCCTTATCTGTTAATCCTGAATAGGCTTTTGTAAAGGTTACCAACTTGTCTCCATCTTTTACGGCAAAAGTATAATCTGTATAAAGGTTACTTCTTCTTCCACTGCCTTTTTGCGCATACACCATCACGCAATCAATTGTGAGCGGGTCTATTTTCCATTTCCACCAATCGCCGCGTTTTCTTCCAACTTTATAATCGGAATTTTTTCTCTTCAGCATAATTCCTTCGCTATTCATTTCACGGGATTTTTTTCTGAGTTCCGCAAGTTCATTCCATGAACCACAATGGATAATTTCAGAAATCTGTATCGCATTATTTTTTATTGGCGTGATGATTTCTTCTAATTTTTTTCTTCTTTCCGTCAAAGGTTTTTCACGCCAGTCTTCATAATTGTATTCCAGAATATCATACGCAAAATAACTAATGGGCGCTTCCTGCAATTGCTTTTTTGAAATATTTTTTCTACCGATTCGTGTTTGTAAAACCGCGAAGGGCAAAGGCTTTCCTTGCGCCGCCGGAATAATTTCTCCGTCGAGTACCACGCCATCAGGCAACAAATCTTTTAAAATAAAATATTCGGGAAATTTATCCGTCATCAATTCTTCGCCGCGGCTCCATACAAAAAGTTCATTATTTCTTTTGATGATTTGTCCTCGGATTCCATCCCATTTCCATTCGGTCTGCCATTCATTGATATCTCCTAAATTTTCTACATCATCGTCAATTGCATAAGCAAGATAAAACGGATAAGGTTTTGAAAAGTCAGACAAGGAAGCAGTTTCACTTAATAATTCCTTAAATGTTGTTGTTACAGGATCCCAGTTTCCGCTGATGCGATGTGCGATTACCGACGGTGAAAGTTCTACCACTTTCGCCAGTGCATTGACAATTGTTTTTTGTGAAACGCCGATACGAAAACTTCCGGTAATAAATTTATTAAATACAAATCTTTCATTTTTGTTCATTTGCTGCCAGCTATCAACAATAAAAGTTTTCTTGATGCTCTCATCTTCCTTTTCTATAGCGATAAATTTTTCTAAATAATAAGAAAGGCTTTCCGTTTTTTGCTTTTCGTTTTTTACATCCGGAAGTAACAAAGCCAATGTTTCTGAAAGGTCACCAACCGTGTGATAGCATTCATTAAAAAGCCATTCAGGGATGTGAACTATTTCTGTAGCCCATTCCCGCATCAGCCTGGAATTCACTGCCCGTCTTGGTCTTCGGCCGCTGAAGATAGCGATTACCCAAACTTTATCTGCATCCGGCGCGATGGCAAAATAATCCACAAGGTCTTGAATTTTTTCGTTTATTTTTGTAGAGGCGCTCAATTCAGACACCAAATTGGCAAACAATTCTAACCCCGAACTATTGATTAATTCAGAAGATTTTGCTGGTAGTATTATTTCAGTTTCTTCTTTCATGCGCTTTCTTTTTCTTCCGGTTTTATTTCGAGCGGAGAATCAGTTTCTTCATCGTCATCGCCAAATTGTGTTTTTACTTCAGCGGCTTCTGCAATATTTTCTTCATTCAAATAACGGCTGAAAGCAGATTGAAAACCATGCGTAACAAATACTTTTTCTGCGCAGGTATCTTTTACCGTTTGTAAAAGTGAATTCCAGTCTGCATGGTCGCTTAACGCAAATCCTGCATCTACATTTCTCCGTCTTGCATTTCCTCTTACCTGCATCCATCCACTGCAAACGCCTATAGAATAAGGATGGAATTTTTTCATCCACGAAGTGCCTTCCGCGCCTGGCGGCGCTATGATCACCGTTTCTTTCAATAATTCTTTTGGCGTTTCGGGTGTGATTCTTACTACAGGTTTTAAATCAAATCCGGCATCAATTAATGTTTGCTGCATATTATAAATAGCGCCGTGTGCAAAAATATTTTGTGTAGTTTCTTTAATGGCCTGTAACACGCGCTGGGCCTTGCCTAAGCTGTAGGTTAATAAAATACTTGTCTTCCCGGTTTCCTTATTTTTACTAATCCAGTTGATGATGTCATCATAAATTTCCTGCTGCAGTTTCCATTTATAAATAGGTAAGCCAAACGTTGATTCTGTAATAAAAACATTACATTTTATGGGTTCAAATTTTCCGCTGATTCCATCATCTTCGGTTTTATAATCGCCACTTACTACCCATACTTCATTGTTGTATTCCAACCTGATTTGCGAAGAACCGATGATGTGCCCGGCAGGATGAAAAGAAACTTTTACGCCATTCATATTAATCGTTTCATTCCATTCAGTTGTTTGATAATTATTATCGCCAAGGCGCAACTGCAGAATAGGTTTGGTGAATTGATGACACAGATAATATTGATTTCCAAAACGCGCGTGGTCACTGTGGCCATGAGTTATCACCGCACGTTTAACCGGCTTCCACGGGTCTATATAAAAATTTCCTGCTTCGCAATAAAGGCCTTTATCAGTAAAAGAAATAAGTTGGGGCATGGGATAACAATTTACAAATAACCTGCCTGATTTTTAAGGAATTGATCAAACTGCTAAAAAATCCTTTAAAGTTTAATTGTTTTAATCAAATTATTACGCGTTGAAAATTCCCGCAAATAAAAGAAAAGAATACATACTTTTTATGGACTTACATTAGCAATAGATGTTTTATATTTAGCCAAAAATAAATATGAAGAATCTAATTTCTACAAAGCTTGCTATCATTTTTTTCGCAGTAATAATCGCATTTTTCGGAGCTAATAATATTCTTCATGCAAAGGATATGGCATCGAATGTCCCTTCATTTTTACCGGCAACTAAGGTGATGGTTTATATTTCCGGAATAGGGTTTTTATTGGCTGCTGTTGCGTTTATCATTGACCGTTATGCAAAACTGGCCGGTTACCTGCTGGCTTTATTATTATTGATCATTGTTTTTTCCGTGGACGTTCCTGGTATTATTCGGGCAGGGAATGTTCATATTAAGATGATATTTATCACAAATATGCTCAAAGATGCTGCACTGGCCATGGCTGCCATTCTTATAGCAGATATTTCCAGAGAAAGATCAGTATAAAAATCTTTAAAATACAATTTGGAGTATAGCCTGTTTTATCTTTAATATTAATTTTTCATTTTGCCAATTCTGTAATACTTAGCAATAGAATTAACTTTGCCATATTATATGAAATCCGTAAAACACATAATTTCATTACCTTTTATTGGATTAATTAAAATATATCAATTAATAATTTCTCCATTGATGGGTCCCTCATGCCGATATACACCTACCTGTTCACAGTATGGCATCGAGGCGATAAAAAAATATGGGCTCTTAAAAGGAGGCTGGCTTACAATAAAAAGGATTTTACGTTGCAATCCCTGGGGAGGTCATGGCCACGATCCGGTGCCATAAAAATTATTAAATAAAAAAATCAGAATCTTTCTTATTTGTTGGTTTACTGAATGTTTAAAAACCTATTGCTAATTTCTGATACATTATTTACTCTTCAGCCTGTATTTCTTTGCCACTTTAGGATTATTAAAATACTCATCTAATGCTTTTGTATCAGTACTGTCATCAACTATTTGTACGTCAATAAGCTGAAGCTGTACCTGCTGTAATTCATCTTTTAATTTACCGGCTTTTTTAACAATATCGGGGTCTTTATCGCCTACCAGGGAATTATCAGTAAGCAGATATTGCAATCTTTTAGTATCGTTTCTCACTAATGAAGCAGAATTCAATTCGTCATTTTTGTTAGGAGCTACAGCTTCTTTTACCGGTACCAGCGCTACGCCTACACTGGGTAGTATCTGTCCGGTAGTGTGCATGCTTTGCTCCGGAAGTGATGAGAAGACAGTTCCACCAAGAGCAGTAGTTGCAGATGTAAGATCAAAAGTAGTTCTTGTATTTTTAGTTTTCTTTATTTTTTGATCAAGATCACGGAAGGTGGCTTTTAACTGAATTATATAGGTTTCAATAGTAGCATATATTTTATTATATTCTATTAACCGCAATGGAAAATTAATACTTTGATGTACTTTAACCGTAATTGTAGCAGTATCCCTGTTATAAAATTTATCCACTCCAATAAATTTAAGTACCAGGTTTTTTTGCTTTTCATTTTCATCATCTTTTATAAAATCATAAGGAGCTATCCAGGTAAATACATCTCCGCAATGATTGATAGGAGTACTGGAACGTATTGGATAATTGCAGTAATAAGTAATGGATCCCAAAGGAAAACTTCCATCCTCACATTGTAATTTAAAACTCAATGTATCTCCTTCGTCAATGGTAAGATTATCACCTACAGTAGGTTTTATTTTAGAAGGGATGATATCTGTGTTATAAAAAAGTATGGTAAAAGTAGTATCTACATGATCCTTTGCATCGTCAAGATTTTGGACTCCCAACTTTACTTTATATTCATTATCATATTTTAATTTTCCGGATAAAAAGTAGGCCTTATCCGCTTTAAAACGTAAGGTTCCATTATCCTTATTGATTTTTAATCCAACAGGGGAATTTTTTAAATACCAATAATATTCATTTGGGGTTTTATTGATTTCAAACTGATAGTCCAGAGTGGAATCAACATGTAATGTAAAATAAGGACTGAAATTTTTAATTCTCAAAACGGTATCAACCGGCTTTATAAAAATGGTGTCTTCCGGTTTTAAGTATACGGTATCCTTATTTTGTCTGAAACTGCTATCAATTTCCTGGCATTTTGTAAAAGGTGAAAATGACAGTAGGAATAAAATAAAGCAGAGTGCTTTGAAGGGCGGGTTTTTAACCATGTGTGCAAAAGTATAAAACTATTTGTGCCATTCTCCCAAAGAAATATAAAAATTACATTTAACTGAGAAATAGTATTTATACGTATAATTCTAAAATTTTATCACTTAATATCTATTTATATGAAATTTTTTATAGCGAATTGAGAAAAAGCAGGATTCCTAAAAAAATCTTAAAATTTTACTTTTCAATCCCCTTTAAAATTAGCTTTCCTCTTTTGAATAAATGCAGTAACTCCTTCCTCGAAATCTTTGGTTGCAGCAGCTTTTAGCTGAAATGAATCTTCTGTTTCCAGTTGTTCTTCTAAATTCTGTTCCAAAGATTTATTGAGCGCTTGCTTTGTAAAGGCTAATCCTTTGGTGGGCAATTGAGAAAGTGTAAGAGCAATTTTTTCGGTTTCAAAAAAGAATATTTCATCAGAAAAATATTTATAAATCATTCCTGTTTTTTCTGCCTCCTCAGCAGAAATTCTATCGCCCAGCATCATTAAAGCAGATGCTTTCTGGAAACCAATCAACCGGGGTAAAAAATAAGTACCACCGCTATCAGGTATCAATCCAATTTTACTGAAAGCCTGGATGAAAGAAGCACTTTTTGCGGCAATAACTACATCACAGCACAAAGCAATATTTGCGCCTGCTCCAGCTGCAACACCATTTACTGCCGCGAGTACAGGTTTGCTAAGGTTTCTTATTTTTCTTACAATTGGATTATAATGTTCCGATAAAATTTTTTCCATTCCCGGTCCATTCGGATCGGTAACTTCTGCAAGATCCTGTCCCGCACAAAAGGCTTTGCCCGCACCTGTTATATATACACAACGGACAGAAATATTTTTTTCACATTCATCTAATTTTTCCTGTAATTCCAATGCCATTTCACGGTTGAAGGCATTAAATTTTTCCGGACGGTTCAGTGTTATAAATGCAATCGAATTTTTTATTTCAAGTAGAATGGTAGCCATAAATTTATTTATCTAAAATTATTATAATTAAAACTTTTAATGGCATTTAAAATAATCAAAAGGTTCTCTGCAATCGTTGCATTGATAAAGCGCTTTGCACGCTGTAGCGCCAAATTGACTAATAAGCTTTGTATTCATAGAATGACAATGAGGGCATTGAACCGGAAGGTTTTTCAAATAATTTTTGTCGAAAGTTTTTGATGCCGGAGGTGCAATTCCGTAAGATCTTAATTTTTCTTTTCCTTCTTCGGTCATCCAATCTGTAGTCCATGCGGGCGAAAGTTGATGAATGATTTTAATTTTTTCAAAACCATTTTCTAAAAGAGCTTTTCTGATATTGATCCCAATAAAATCCATTGCGGGGCAACCGCTGTAAGTAGGAGTGATAATAACTTCTATGATTTCATTTTCAATTTTTATATCTCTTAAAATTCCCAGATCAATAACTGAAAGCACAGGTATTTCTGGGTCATTTACGGTTTTAAGAATGGATAATATTTTTTGTTTACCAGATCCCAATATAAATATATGTTAGCGCTATCGCGTCAAAAAAAGCGTGAAAGAAAATTGAATACCACAAATTTCGGTTAAATTTCATCATTAAATACTGGTAAGCACAACCCGCAATAAATGCATTTAACATTCCTGCTGTGCCAAGCTGAAGATGGTAGAAGCCAAAAATAAGGTTTGTAATAATGAAACTGACCGGCACAGCAAATTTACCACGTACAATTTTTTCAATCCGTGTAAAAACAAATCCATGAAAAATTAATTCTTCATAAAAGCCTCCGGCAATAAAGCCAGCCGCAAGGGTGAAAACATAATTTAAAGGATGATGCCTGATGTTTTTAAAATCATCAAGGTTGGCAGGCTTCAACACAATGATCTTGCTCAGCAATGGATAAAAAACATATTGTAGAAATACAAAAAGTGCAATGGCCATAATAGCTCCCGTAAAAATTGATTTTATTTCAAACCGCTTAAAGCTAAAACCAATATCTGCAAACTTTTCGCCGGTTCGTTTTAAAAATAACCAAACAAAAATAAGCACTGGCAATACATAGTAAAAAGGAATAGGTACGAAACCAAAGTGCGGAAATAAAAAAACAAAAGCTATGGCGAAAGCTGTGAAAATAATTTCTGTAGATGATATTTTTTTGTACTCCATAATTTTCACCATTCCAATCCGGGATAAGCTCTTTGCATAAATTGCATTTCTGCAAGGATATAGCCCAAATGTTCTGTATGTATTCCGTTCTTCCCGCCACTATGCATCCATTCATCTACGGGCAATGTAAGTGTTGCTTCTTCCAAAACAGCTTTCACTTTATCCAGCCAATCATTTTTAATGCTAATCACGTCTATGGTTACACGATTTTCTTTGCCGGATTCATAATCTGCACGCACAAACATTTCGCCGGTATATGACCAAAGATCTGTAATAGCTGTTTCTATTCTTTTTTTACTTTCTTCAGTTCCATCGCCTAATCTTATTACCCATTCGCCGCTCCATCTTACATGATAGGTAACTTCTTTTAAAGATTTTTCTGCTATAGCCGCCAGTTGCTTATCAGCAGAATAAATTAATTTTTGATATAAATAAAATTGCCATGTACTGAATAAAAATATTTTACCAATTGTCTTAGCCCAATCGCCATTTGGAAGTTCTGTTATCAACAGGTTTTTGAATTCACCTGCATCTCTTAGATATGCGAGAGTATCTTCAGTAATATTTTTTTCGTTAGCTTTATTTGAGTTAATTATTTCTGCCGCATACTGATAAAAATTTCTTGCCTGGCCTATCAGATCCAAAGCAATATTGCTGATGGCAATATCCTGCTCAAGCATGGGCCCGTGGCCGGTCCACTCGCTCAGGCGATGTCCCATGATTAAGGAATTATCAGCCAGGTGAAGAACATAGGCCTCCCTAAATCCCTCCAGGGGAGGGACTTTTGAAGATGCTGCTTTATTGGGGATTTTATTCATGTTCGGGCTTTTACATATATTTCAATTCATCGGGCAAAGCATAAAAAGTAGGATGACGATAAATCTTATCATTGGCAGGATCGAACAAACTTTCGGCCTCATCGGGATTAGTAGCATGAATATATTTTGATTCCACTACCCATATACTTACTCCTTCCATGCGGCGGGTATATACATCACGTGCATTTTCAATGGCCATTTGCGCATCAGCGGCATGAAGGCTTCCAGCATGTTTATGTTCGAGCCCTTGCTTGCTGCGGATAAAAACTTCCCAAAGAGGTTCTGTTTGATTATTCATTATCTGTATTATTTTCTAAAGAGCAAATTTGTACAAATTTTATTCAGAATTATCTGTTGATTTATCCTTTCTAACGATTCCTGATGTTGATTAAGATCCATTCAGCAAACCAACAAATAACAGCGATTTCTATTTTATTCTTTAGGCTTAAAAAATAAAACTCTCTATTGCCCTGTTTTGTTTGAGGTCGCAATTTGCGACCTCAAACTTTTAAACTTCATTCAAAGCCTCTTTCTGAGTTTTGGGTTTTCTCTTCTCTGCATGAGCCATTGCTGCTTCTCTTACCCAAGCGCCATTTTCATGTGCAGCAATTCTTTCGTCTAATCGCTCTTTGTTGCAAGGCCCGTTTCCTTTTACCACATTCCAGAATTCATCCCAGTTTATTTCTCCAAAATCAAAATGTCCTCTTTCTTCATTCCATTTTAAATCGGGATCGGGAATGGTAATGCCCAATATATCTGCCTGCTCTTTACAGATGTCTACAAATTTTTGTCTTAATTCATCATTGGTAAATCTTTTAATTTTCCACTTCATGCTTTGTGCGGTGTGTGGCGAATCATCATCGTTGGGTCCAAACATCATCAGGCTGGGCCACCACCAGCGATTGAGTGCATCCTGCGCCATAGCTTTTTGCTCTTTGCTGCCATGGCAAAGCGTTAATAAAATTTCGTAACCCTGGCGCTGATGAAAACTTTCTTCTTTGCAAATGCGTACCATTCCCCGTGCATAAGGCCCGTAAGAAGCACGGCACAGTGGAACCTGGTTCATAATAGCTGCGCCATCTACCAGCCAGCCAATAGCGCCCATATCCGCCCAGGAAAGTGTAGGATAATTAAAAATGGAAGAATATTTAGCACGTCCGCTAAGCAAGTGATCAATCATTTCTTCACGGGAAATATTTAAAGTTTCTGCTGCACAATATAAATACAATCCATGCCCTGCTTCGTCCTGAACCTTGGCGAGCAAAATAGCTTTTCTTCTCAATGAAGGTGCGCGGGTAATCCAGTTAGCTTCCGGCAACATGCCTACAATTTCGCTGTGAGCATGCTGGCTTATTTGTCGTATCAGGGTTTTGCGATAATCGTCCGGCATCCAGTCTTTGGGTTCTATCTTTGTTTCCCGTTCTACTTTATCGTCAAATATTTTCAATAATTTCTCGGTATCCATATTCTGAAAACTTTAATCTCAAAGTTACTGATTCTTTGAGGTAATCTGTAATATACAGTGGTTAAAAAAAGGACGTGAGAGAGTTCTTTTAAAAATAAAAATACCGTGGGAAATGGGAGCTTTTTTATTTTTCGTCGTAATCCACCACCACTTTTTTGCTTCGCGGATGTGACTGGCAGGTTAAAATATATCCTGCTTTTAATTCACTTTTTTCGAGGCCGTAATTCGCTTCCATTTCTACTTCGCCTTCTATTAACTTTGCTTTGCAGGTGCAGCATACACCGCCTTTGCAAGCGAAAGGAAGATCAGCTCCCTGGGCCAAAGCTGCATCTAAAATGACTTCGCCATGGAAGTCTAATTTAAAGTCAAAACTGCGGCCATCAATCTTTACAGTAATTGCGCTTCCTCCTTCAGAAGTTGATTTCGTGGGGGTGTAAATAAATTTATGCTCGCGGGTAGGAGTAGTAAATAATTCAAAATGGATATTTTTAGATTCGATTCCCCAGCCTTCCAGAAAATCTTTGATGCTAAAAATCATTTGTTCGGGGCCACAAATAAAGAAATCATCAATAATATTAAAATTGATCAGCTTAGAAAGATGATTGCATTTGGAAATATCAATTCTTCCATAATTGAAATCTGTTTCAGTCTTCTCCCTGCTTAGAATATGGTATACCCTGAATCTTTTAAGATATTTATTTTTCAGTGCTTCAATTTCTTCCCTGAAAATGATGGATTGTAAATTTTTGTTTCCATAAACAAGAGTAACGCTGCTATTTTGTTCAGCCAGGAGAATGGTTTTTATAATTGAAATAACGGGAGTGATACCGCTGCCAGCAGCAAAAAAAACATAATCTTTCCTGTTGGAAGGATTTACTTCTGTAAAAAAAGTTCCCGTTGGCGGCATCACTTCAAGCACATCGCCTTTCTTAAGTTTTTCATTTGCAAATGTTGAAAATACTCCATTCGTAACTTTTTTTACAGCTATTCTTAATTCATTTTCAAAAGGAGAACTACAAATTGAATACGATCTTCTTGATTCTTCACCGTTGGTAATGGTCCTTACAGTAACATTTTGACCCTGCGTAAAACGAAAATTATTTTGCAATTCCCGGGGAATGTCAAAAGTGATAGAAACACAATCAGAAGTTTCGTTTTTAATATCTTTTACAGTGAGTTTATGAAAATGTAAAGCCAATTGAATTAATTTTTTAAAATTGCTGCAAATTTACGTCAACAAGGAGTTTCAAATATTACGTTTTTGGATTATTATCTTTAAAATAACTTTAAGATCATTTAAAGCTTTATCAAGTCCTTAAGAATTACCTCAGGCTTAAAATTGTAGAATCCCTAATTTTGCACTGCAAAAGATTGATTATGCAATTACATTCAATAGATACTGTAGAAAATATTTCGCCTGCTGATTTTAAAAAAAAGTATTATATCCCTAAAAAACCTCTCGTAATAAAGGGCCTCGCAAAAGAATGGCCGGCTTATAAAAAATGGAATTGGAATTATTTCAAAGAAATTGTAGGTGACCAAAAAGTGGGACTTTACAATAATGTCAAAAGTGATGCCTATACCCCAATCAATACTGCCGATGATTATAAAACTTTTGGTGAATATGTAGATATGATACAGGCAGGTCCGGCTGCATGGAGAATATTTCTTTTCAATATTTTTGATCACGCACCTCAGCTAATTAAAGATTTTACATGGCCTGAACATTTGATGAAAGGGTTTGTAAAAAAATATCCGATGCTATTTACAGGTGGAGAATCTTCTATTACTCACATGCATTTTGACATAGACCTTTCACATATATTACATACCCAATTTGCAGGGCGCAAGAGAGTATTATTATTCCGTCATGAAGAACAGCATAAATTATACAGAAAGCCATTTGAGGTTTTGAGCCTGGCGGATTTTTCGAATTACAGTAAAAACAATGGCACTCCTGATTATGAAAAATTTCCAGCTTTAAGGCAAGCTGTGGGATACGATCTGATCTTAAACCCGGGTGATACCTTGTTTATGCCTGCCGGATACTGGCACCATATGGAATATATTGATAGTGGTTTTGCAATGAGCCTGAGAGCGCTTCAAAGTTCCCTTTCAGGAAAAGCCAAAGGAGTCTGGAATCTTTTTGGTATGAGAAGTATAGATACTCTTTTGAAAAAAACAGCGCCAAAGTGGTGGTATGCTTATAAAATCAGAAAAATTAATCAATTAGCATCCAAAGAATTAAAAAATATTTAAAATTAATCCTCAAAAAAATTGTTTATATCAATAAATATTTGCTAATTTAGCTGCCCATCCCTTCTTTCCTTTTCCTATTTTAATAAAGACCTACATCACCCAATAACCATATTATTTAGTAGCAATTAAGATTTAAATTCAAAATAAATCATTAATATAAATAACCCTTTATGTTTTTCTCAAGAAAAAATATTTAAATTTTTCTTGTGGTTTCAGAGGTAAGCAAGGCCGGTGATTTTTATCACTGGCCGTTTTTTTTAAATATGGCCGTCTTATAATTGGTATATTGTAGTTATCCAATAGATAGGAATCTTAAAATTCCCTAATTCACAATTTTGTATATGCGTACATTATCTTGTTTACACTAACTTTGATATCCTCAATTTATTAAAATGAATGACATTGCAATTGCTCCTCTACCCCTGACTGCGAAAGAATTTGCTACAGATCAGGAAGTGCGTTGGTGCCCCGGTTGTGGAGATTATTCAATATTGGCACAAATACAGAAAGTTTTCCCCACTTTAGGAATCCCAAGGGAGAACTTTGTAATTATTTCCGGAATTGGCTGCAGCAGCCGTTTCCCATATTATATGAATACGTATGGGATGCATAGTATTCACGGGCGTGCTACCGCTATTGCCAGCGGATTAAAAGCAAGCAGGCCCGAGTTAAGTGTATGGATAGTAACCGGTGATGGTGATTGTTTGAGCATTGGCGGTAATCATACCATACATTTATTGAGACGTAATTTTGACGTTAATCTTTTACTTTTCAATAATGAAATTTATGGATTGACCAAAGGGCAATATTCGCCTACCAGCGAACAAAGAAAAATTACGAAAAGTTCTCCGATGGGCAGTATTGATCATCCTTTTAATCCTTCTGCATTGGCGCTTGGTGCGGATGCTACTTTTGTAGCCCGAACAATGGACAGAGATCCAAAACATTTGCAGGAAATGCTTTTGAGATCAGCTCATCACAGAGGCTCCTCTTTCCTGGAAATTTATCAGAATTGTAATATATTTAATGATGGTGCTTTTGAAGTTTATACTGACAAAAAAACAAAAACAGAAGAAACATTATTCCTAACACAAGGTCAGCCTTTGGTTTTTGGTGCCACAAAAAATAAAGGAATTAAATTGAATGGCCTGCAACCTGAAGTAGTTGAATTAAATGGAGAGGTCAGTGAAAATGATTTATGGATTCATAATGAAAATGATTTTTACAAGGCTCAAATACTTACACGCTTTTTTGATGATTCCAGATTAGAAAATCATTTCCCAAGGCCATTTGGTGTTTTCTTTGAAACTGAAAGGCCATGTTATGAAGATATCATGGCAAAGCAAATAGAAGATGCAAAATCTAAAGGAGAAAGCAAATTAGATCAATTATTACGAGGAAGAGAAGTATGGACTATTACTGAATAAAACCAGTTTAATTTTTATTCAGTTTAGTTTTTATTGTTCAAAAAAACAAACGGCTTTAAAATCTTATTTCCCATTGTTTCACGAACTACTTTGGGGTTTGAATAGATTTTGTACTTGTTTACATTGATTACTTCATAAACTGTGATAAGGTTATCAATTTTTTCAACGTAAAACAATAATTCATGAAGAAGTTCTACTTCATGTTCGATTGATTGGAGGTTTGATTTTTCTTTGAACAATACCAAAAGATCACGATTGAATTTGTCCATTTTGATTGGGTTTTAATAACCAATATATCCTGTTTTACTAGGGCAACCGCATTTATTTTTGCGGGAAGCATTGCAACTTACTGCAAGGACTGATACGACCACTAGTAAAATCAAAAAGATCCTGGTTATGGTTTTCATTAAAATATTTTGAATAAATTTTGATTAAGTAATTAGATCAAATTTTCTTTAGTGTTTACCACTTACTAAATACCTGATGCCAATTAATAAATCATAACACCAAATTAAACTATTTTCACCAATAAATATTGTAAAATTTTTCATGAAGGGAAATAATTTTAACAATCATTGTCCTCATCCCCGTATATTGGTAGCTCCTCTCGATTGGGGATTAGGTCACGCAACTCGCTGTATTCCAATAATTAAGGCATTTATTCAACTTAACTGTGAAGTATTCGTTGTAGCCGATAAAAATACTTTTTCACTCTTAAAAAAAGAATTCCCTTCCTTAGTATTTTTACGGTACAAAGGATATGAAATTGAGTACAGCCGGAATAAAAGATTTTTTACCACAAAATTACTTTTACAAACTCCACACATCATTTTTTCAATTTGGAAAGAACATAAATGGTTAAGTAGGACAATAAAGGAACAAAAAATTGATGCTGTTATTTCTGACAATCGTTTTGGTATGTACAGCAAAAAAAATCCTTCAATTTATATCACCCACCAACTTCACATTAAAACAGGAAACCGGTTCACGGAATTTATTTCTAAAAAAATACATTTTTATTTTCTAAAAAAATTCTCGAAATGCTGGGTGCCCGATAATGAAAAAAATGGATTGGCAGGTGACCTTTCCCATCCAAAAAACCTTCCAAAGAATGTAATTTATATCGGCCCTTTATCAAGGTTTCATTCCTTACCTGGTTTGGAAACAATTTATGATCTTCTTATTACCATCTCGGGCCCCGAACCTCAGCGTTCCATTTTTGAAAATAAAATTTTGAAACAATTAAAAAACTTTTCAGGAAAAATACTTTTGGTAAGAGGCTTGCCCTCAGAGAATATTAATTTATTGCAATCCACTGATTCGTTAAAAATTGTAAACCATCTTTCGGCAATAGAATTGAATAAATCAATATTGCAATCAAAAATGATCATTGGAAGATGCGGATATACTACCGTTATGGATCTGGCAGCGCTGGGGAAGAAAGCAATATTAGTTCCTACACCCGGACAAACAGAACAGGAATATTTGGCCAAATATCTTTTTGAAAAAAAATATTTTTATTCTGTTGATGAAAATATTTTTTCAATAGAAGATGCTTTGAAAAAAACTTCTTTATTTGAATTTAAGATGATTGATATTTATTGTGATGCATACAAAAAAACAATTAAGGAATTTGTGCTGTCATTAAAATCCGGCAATTTTGTATCTCAATAATTTATTTTGAATTCACAATTGAAGGCACACCTGGGGCTTTTGGGGACCAATCTTTTTTTTGCAATTAATTATAGCGCCATTAAATATTTTACGCAAAATCATTATGCGGGTCCTTTTGGTATTAATATCATTCGTCTTAGTGTTAGCCTGGTTTTATTCTGGAGTTTATTTTTATTCAAACGCCCGGAGAAAAAAATTGAAAAAAAAGATATTCCGGCATTTTTATTATGTGCACTTACTGCAATTGCTTTAAATCAAATGCTTTTTATCAAAGGACTGGCTTTTACCTTTCCGATTCATGCGGCGTTACTTACCCTTATTACTCCTATACTTATTACTGTTATCGCTGCAAGGGTTCTTAGAGAAAAAATAACGATTGCAAAATCTTTTGGCTTATTACTTGGAGCTTTAGGAGCTATTTTATTAATCACTAACAGGGAGGTTAGCTTACCCGGAGAGAATGCAGTTTTAGGTGATATTCTCATTATTCTTAGCGCTATTGCTTATACGTTTTATTTTATTTTAGTAAAACCTCTAATGAACAAATACTCGCCCGTTCAGGTGATTCGATGGTTATTTACTTTTGGATTTTTGATGACACTTCCATTTTGTTTCCATGAGTTTACTGAAATTACATGGGAGGTTTTTACTTTTAAAGATTGGTTTCTTTTATTCATGATTGTAATTCCGGGAACTTCCCTGGCTTATATTTTTAATGTTTATGGCATACAAAAATTAAGCGCTTCCAAGGCAGGAGCTTATATTTATTCGCAACCGGTTTTCGCAGTAATTATCGCAATGATTTTTTTGAAAGAAGAGCTTTCGTTTGTTAAAGTGATCGCAGCATTATTGATATTTGCCGGTGTATTTTTATCAAATACCAAAAAAGATATTTGATAATAAATTATTGATTTTATTTTAATCTTGAAAGAGGAATTACGATTATTTATCGTTTTACTGCGTGTAAATTAAAAACACAGAAGTCATGAAAGCGATATTTACAAATCATTTTCACCGCCTTCTTTATTGTATGCTTTTATAAATAATGCACCCAGGTTTTTTTGCGGTGGAATGTAATCTTCAAAGGTTTCGCGTGTATCGCGTGATGTTTTGCTAAAGTAATTTTCTAACTCGCTCCACATCTGTCGCCAATCTATGTTTTTACCTTCCAGGAGTGTATTATCAAGAGCGTCAATTATTTGTTTGTTTACATTTTTAGCTCCTGTTTGTTTAGTAGAAATGATATGTGCGTCGGGGCAGTAAGTTAAAATAGCTTTTAAATTATTATATCCGCCGCAAGAACCGAGCATAATAATTTTTGCACTTTCAGGAAGTTGTTCAATAGTGTAAGGTAAATGATAACTGTGCCCGCGATGAATGACAATTGTGGGTTTCAAACCTTTTGAATCAAGATAATCTATCAGATCTTTTTGGGCATGCGCATCTTTATCAGTTACGTTATCCAAAGGAAGATTGGCAAAGATCCAAATAGGTTTTCCTTTTATAGATTTAATTTCTATCCATTCATTCTTTTTTGTGATACTCCAATCGCTACGGGGGAAGGAGGAAAGATAATCTGCATAAGAATCTTTGCCATCTTTGTCTCCATAAAAAAATACCTGTTCGATAATTCTTCCCGAATCGTCTGCGAGATAATTATAATCTACTGTATAAATTGGAGGGATTCCAATTTCTTTAGAAAGATCTATTCCGTTTTTAGGATCTGCCGAAAGAAAAATTGTTTTCAGAAGATTATAGATTTTGCGTCCGCGCTCGTTATCTTCCTTTATACATCTTTGTTCATTCCACTCTACATTTTGTAACATGGATTGCTGAAGTTTAGGATTGGTAATGCTTCCATACGAATCGGCCACGTCCACGGCATCTTCCAGCGTACCAGTAGTTTCTAATTGGGCCACAAAAGCCTGCATTAATTTTTCAGAATTTTCAGGCATTGTTTTCAAAAACTCGTCAAGTTTATTATACCCCGCCGCTATTTTTATAAACTTTTTAAAATGGTCGAAGTGAAGAGAAATAAGTAATGAGTCTCCATGCGGTATCGGTCCCATTTTCTGGATCATTCTATCAAAACTATATTTATAACTGGATGTATAAATATCATTCTCTCCCAGCACCATCATATAATAAAGCTCCTGCGCGTTCAATGGTTGTATTGCCTTGAAGCGCACGGCAGGATTGGGATTTTCGTGTAATAAATTAATAGGGTCAATAAAATGCTGGATGGCTTTTGTTTTCAACATATCTAACAGGCCATTTGCACCAAACATGGCTACCGGAGTATCGCCTTTTACCAAGCGTGCATAATATTCAATTTCAATATTTACAAGTAAACCATAATATCCTACGCTATCATAATTTTTATCTGAGGTTCCGGCAACTTTTGAAATATCTGTCATTGTTAGTTTGCCGCTGATGAGATCATCCATAAAAGGAAAATAAAACAAAGCGCGGTTTTTAGCGCTTAATTGTACCACCGTTTTTATTCTTGGATCGTTTATTCTCCTTATAAGCCTTCCCTGCTTGCTGTCTGTAGATTGGGCATAAGAATATAATTGGCTGGGACTGTTTTTAAATGCATCTATCACGAGGGTATCTGCAAATGGTTCATTTACATATGGCCCGATATTGGCTAATATTTTGTCGGGATATAAGGCACAGAATTTTTTGAATAAAATAATCTTGCATTCATTGTAACCGGGATTATCTTCAAAAATTGAAGCATTGATTAATCCTACTTCATAAGGCACCTTTTCTATGAGAGGAGCCATGGTTTCTCCTTTAATATTTGCATCAAAAATCTCATGAAAATTATGAACCAACAATGGGGCAAGGGCAGGGTTCAGCGCATGGGTTCTCCAGTTGTTGATAAAATCTTTCAACAAATCTTCAAGGTATCGCAGGTAACGTACCTTATCATTATTAGTAGGGATGTTATCATTGATTTCAATATCATTGCGGAGTACGTTTACCTTTCTTATTATCGCATCAGTCACCTGCAAATTCACATCAGGATTGTTGCTTACTTTGATGATTCCATCAAGACGCCCATCTGCTTTGTCTGCAAGTCTCTGTTCTGCTTTGATCCGATCATGAAATATTTGCCTGCTTAAAGGGATATTGGTAGTATCAGTATTTGCGAATATTGTTAGGGGATTAAAATAAAAGAGTAAAATAAAATTAAATAAAAATTTCATAGAATGATTAATGAATAGTAGGTGCAAAAATACTTCTATTCTATTTGATACAAATTTAATAGTTGCTTTAGCTTATGAGATAATTAATTGTAATGAAACGCTGCATGGGGGCGAGTTATTAACCTTTTCTTAAGAACATTAAACGTTGAATTAATAATTATCGTATCAAACTCCGTTTAAAAATTTGAATACTCAGTTTTGTTTGCACCAATATTATTAAATTGTAAACATCCAATAAGAGATAAATATTTAATATAGGTTTGCAAACTATGATACCTGACACAAAAGCACGAACGATATTAATTGCAGACGATGAGCCGGATATTTTGGAGATCATCCATTTTAACCTGCAGGCGCAGGGATATAATGTAATCAATGCAAGTAACGGAAACCAGGCGATTGAACTATCAAAATCTTACAAGCCTGATCTTGTTATCCTGGATGTAATGATGCCCGGCAAAACCGGGTTTGAAGTTTGTGAAATTCTAAGGGCCAATAAAGAATTTGAAAAAACCATCATTATTTTTTTGACCGCACTCAATGATGACAATACCCAAATAAAAGGATTAGAAACAGGTGGCGATGATTATATTACCAAACCCATAAGCCCCAAAGTTTTGATAAGCAGGGTGAACGCACTTTTTCGAAGGATCGTTAAAGAAACGGGAAGCATTTTACAAATTGGTGATCTGTCAATTGACAGAGAAAAATACATTATCACTTTGCGTAATGAAGAAATCATTCTTGCCAGGAAAGAATTTGAGTTGTTAGCACTATTGGCATCCAAACCAGCGAAGGTTTTTTTGAGAAATGAGATTTTGGATAAAGTTTGGGGTACAGAAGTTATAGTTGGTGATCGCACCATAGATGTACATGTAAGAAAACTAAGACAAAAATTAGGCGATGATTGCATTATAACTATAAAAGGCGTAGGTTATAAATTGAATATTGATAATTGAAAATAGAGAAATCAATTATTTATTGCCTGCCCAAATGATCGCTCAGACTGGGTTTGCTGAAGGCAACTTCTCAATTATTTGTCTTTTTTTATATTGGTTGTTATCAAATTAATTAATTTATTACCACGCACTAAAATTTTCAATCCATTTCTTTTTAATGAAATAGAAGGACGTTTTTTTACATAATTATCAATATCTGATTTATAAGCTGAAATTATGTCTTTGTAGGAAAGAATACCAATAATATTATTTTCTTTGGAGGTAACTGGCAACAGATCAATATTTTCTTTTGCCATTAATTCTACTGCCTCACGAAGAGAACTGTCAATGCCAATTGAAATATTATTTCTTTTAATCAATGTACCTACTAACTTATCCTGTTGATGGTGATTACTGAATAAATTTGAAGAACTGATAATTCCCCTAAATTCATTAAAATTATTTACAATAATAAAATAATTGCTGTTGTAATCCTTTTCATTCTCAAGCCATTCGCGTACTTCGCCAATTGTATTGTCCTCACTTAGCATTAGTCCATTTTCACTCATTACCTGTTGTACATTTATTGTTTCCAAAATATCCGGTTCATAAGAATCAGGAGTTTTTACTCCACGCCGGGTTATTTTTTCTGTCATAATTGTATTTTCCATCATAAAAAAAGAAACAACATACGAGCCAATACATCCGGCTAAAAGTGGCAACAAGGCATTCGATTGCCCGGTGGCTTCCAGGGCAAAAATGATAGAAGTTAAAAGTGCCCTTGAGGCTCCGGCAAACATGGCCGCCATGGCCACCAGAGCAGCGAGAGATAAAGTAATTCCTGAGTGAGGAAAGAAATAAAGGATTGCACTTGCCAATAAAACACCCGCAGCGCCGCCAATAGTAAATAAAGGCGCTAATGTACCTCCTGATGTTCCACTACCTAAAGCAATTGCCCAGGAAATGAATTTGAAAATACACAATCCAAATACAACTTTCATAGGTAAACTTCCGGATAAAACATCGGTAATATTTTCATATCCTACACCGAGAGATCTCGGAGCAAAATATCCAAAAATTCCAACAAAAAGACCGCCAATAGCCGGCCACCACATATAGTGAACCGGTAATTTCTCAAAACTATCTTCAAAAAAATAAACAATTTTAGTAGCAAACACAGAGATAAAACCCATTATGATTCCCAAAATACTGTAAACAAAAAGTGCAGTATTGGAAGGCGTTGCAATTAAATGGCCAACAGGAAAAACAGGGCCTGCCTCAAAAAGAAAATGATGCCCGGCAGCACCTGTAATACATGCCAAAGCAACAGGAATGATGGAACGTGGAGAAAATTCAAATAACAATAATTCTATTGCTAAAAATATTCCGGCTATTGGAGTACCAAATATAGCTGCCATGCCCGCAGTAGCACCAGCTGCGAGCAAAATTTTCCGTTCATTATGTGAAATTCTTGCTAACTGACCTAACATTGATCCCAATGCTCCTCCTGTAGCAATGATAGGCCCTTCGGCGCCAAAAGGCCCACCTGAACCGATAGCAATTGCTGAAGAAATTGGTTTCAGATAAGTGATAGTTGGTTTAATTTTGCTTTGATTGGTTAATATTTGTTCCATCGCTTCCGGGATTCCATGACCGCGAATGGCTTTGGAACCATAAAGAACCATCAGCCCAACAATAGCTCCACCAATTGCCGGAATAATAATCACCCACAAACCAAGCGTATTATTTGCCGGAGTGGCATGAGCGATAGAAAACTTTCCGTAAAAAGAAATATTGGTGATAAAGTAAATGAGATAAACTAAAAATTTGGCGATGAAACTAATAGCAATGGCAACAGCTACAGCCATTGTTGCAATAGTAACAATCCTCTTTTTGTTTTGGCTAAAATGCGGCTTTATATTCTCTGCTTCTAAAGTTGGTTTTAAAGAAACCGATATGGGAATACCACTTTTAAATATATTTTTACTTATCATTAAATTGAAAGAATTTATTTTATTCCAATGGCCGCAAAATTATGTGCTGCGGTATTAAATCCCAAATAGATATTTATTCTGAGCTTATTCGGCTTCCGATTTATCCTTTATCATTAAACCCCGAATGAGGGTTTTTAAAATAAAAAAACCTCAAAGTTTTTTAAAACTTATGAGGTCTTAGTTCATTATTTTTCAAAAACTATATCAAACTTTCCGTCTGATTATTTTTGTAATGCTCAATTTTATATTGAAACATAATGGCCATTTTATTAGCTCGCCACATCGCTTCTTTGGCTACTTCGCCGGTAAATAATTCATCTAAAGTTTGTGAAAATAAATTTAACCATCTTTCGAAATGAATTTTCTCAACAGGCAATTGTGCATGAGGTGGGAACGGGTTTCCATAATAAGTATGTTCGCCCAATAAAACTGTTTGCCAGAAAGTGTACATTTTTGCAAGATGCTGCGGCCAGCGATCCTGTATCCTATCATTGAATATATGACCTATTAATTCATCTTCTCTTACTTTATCGTAAAATATATCTACCAATAATCTGACGTCTTCTAAAGTAAGTATGTCTTTTTTTTCGGATATCAATGTGGAAATAATTATATATATGTTTCAATATTTTCAATGAATATTTATATCCGAAGTTAATATTTATTATCATAAAAAAGATAAAAATATCTTTTTTATGAGCACAATCATACCAATATCCGGAAATTGATAGCATTAACGGGTAGGTTCAAATATTTGTTTGGTAGAAACTGCCACCCTGTTCCATGAGTTGATCATAACGATTTGCATGATAATTTGCGCCAAACCTCTTTCACCAAAAAATTTCAATACTTTATTATAGGTTTCATCACTTAAGCCATCTTTACCAATTAGGGTTACTTCTTCTGTCATTTGCAATACGGCCCTTTCTTCTTCGGTAAATAAAGGAGATTCTTTCCAGGCAGATGTTGCAAATATTCTTCTGTCGGTTTCGCCAAGAGATAAAGCTTCTTCTGTGTGCATATCTATACAATATGCGCAGCCATTTATTTGCGATGCCCTTATTTTTATTAATTCGCGAAGTGTCGGAGGTATCTGGGAGTTTCTTACGTAGCTCTCCATAGTGATCATAGCTTTATAAGTATTTCTTTCTATTTCACTAATATTGATTCTTTTCATGTCTTTATATTTTAATTAAATTTTTCAGATAATCTGTGGAAATGAGATTTTGCGTAATTTCATTCATTCCTTCGAAGTTCAATAATTTTTCAGTAATATTTTTCATATTACTGATAGCAAATTTTATAAAATTCCCTCCCAGGCTCAATCTTGTTACACCTGTTTCTTTTAATTCATTAAAATCGGGAATGCCAGGAAGTAATAATATATTGACAGGCAATCCTACTTCTTTAATAATCGTTACAAAATCTTTTTTATTTTTTAAAGTTATGGGATATAAACAATCTGCGCCTGCTTCTTTATAGGCTTTTCCTCTTTGTATGGTTTGGGATAGTTTTTCTTCTGAAGATAAATTGTTGTTTTTTATATAACTATCAGTTCTTGCATTCACGAAAAAAGGCATGCCTGTTTCTGATGCAACTTTTTTAATCAAAAAAATCTTTTCGCATTGCTCATCAACAGAAATTAATTTTTGTTCATCGTGATGGCTATCTTCAAAATTGATCCCAGCAATTCCGGTGTTGATCAGCTTCTTTATATTTTCAGCAAGTGTAGTATTATTTTTTGCATAGCCGCTTTCAATATCTGCAGTTACAGGTACATTCACACTATGTACTATTTTTCTTAAAATATTCAACAAATCATTGAAAGGAAGTTTTTCTCCATCGTCATAGCCGTTACTAAAAGCCACGGCGCTGCTGGAGGTAGCAACCACCGGATAACCTATATTTTCCAGCATAGTTGCGCCTAAAGGTTCCCAAACGTTTGGAAGAATCAATAGTTTGCCATTGTGATGCAGGTCGTATAAAATTTTGCCTTTTTCAGGTTGGATATTTTCTTGTAGCATTTAGGTCTAAACAAAGTTTTTAATATTCAAAATTAAGAAGGATTACTTTATCAATTTTATTTGTGCCTTTGAACAAACATAATTCTTTTGAATTTTTCCTTTTCCCGCAAAAATAAAATAAGAATGCAGAATAATCGTTTGTTTAAGATGATTTAGTAATGTTAGCTTCATTGGTTAGAAAATTATATTCAATTTACTTTTATAAAAAATCTTTGATCGTAACATTATCTTTTATAGATTTACCCGGTAACATGATAATGAAAATTATTACGTTTGCCTTACATCCAAAATTATTTTATGAGAAAATTACTCCCTCTTTTTTTTATTACCCCTCTTTTTATTTCAGGCTGCCTCACACCAAAAAAAATAGATAGTCGTGTATCTGACCATTACGGTGAAATCAATAATGGAAAGCCCGGAAAGCAGGGTGATTATTTATACATAACATCACCATTGATCACAAACGATCTGCCTGTATCAACTACGGTGAAGACTTCTAAAAATCTTTTGCCTTTACTATTTTACTGGCAATGTGATTATTTTCTTACCTGCAAAATCAATCCGAAAATCCCAGTGAATATGTGCGAATCTGCCATTAGAAAATATGCAAATTCAAAATCACTAAAACAAAAATTGAACAACGCTTCGGTTTCGTTAACGGTGAAAAGTATTCCAAATAGTTTTGTGCTGTTTGAAAGAGACCATGTGATATGGGTAATTTATGCGTTTAGCTGGGTTCAGCAGGCATTTACGCCGCAACTCTCTGATCTTGTTGTTTCCTATCAGATCACCCAAAATGGTGCCGTCATTAAAAATGGATTAATAACAGTTCCTGATAATGACAAACCATTAAATGTAAAGTATATGAATTCTGTAAAAAAACTGGAAGACCAATATCTCGATCAGTATGATGAAAATATAGAGATGATGAGCAAAAAAGTAGTTGATGAATTGATCCATGAATTGCCGTGAGAATAGTATACGGATGAAGATTTTAAAGAAATAGATTTTAAATCTACACACAATCAATTTCTCTACTCCTTATCAGCCTTCCACCTTTTGATGTAAATTTCTCAACCACTTTTTTAAAATTTTCTTCATTAATCGGAAGTGTTGCATCAATAACAATTGTTGAATCAAAGCCGAGTTCTAATCCATCCAAAGCAGTAAAGTTTACGCAATAATCCGCAGCAAGCCCGGTTACAAAAATTCCCGTTACATTTCTTCCTTTCAGATAACTCCCCATACCGGTTGCTTTCTTTTTTCCGTTATCAAAAAAACCACTGTAGCTATCAATATTTTTATCCATGCCTTTGCGAAAAATAGCTTCTATTTTTTTTGTATCTAAAAGAGGAGAAAATTCCGCGCCATGAGTTTCCTGAACACAATGATCCGGCCACAAAACCTGCGGTAAACCGTCGAGGATTATTTCATCAAAATTTTTTTTACCTGGATGCATAGACGCAAAACTTTTATGGTCTGCAGGATGCCAGTCCTGAGTGGCTACTACCAAATCAAATTGACTTTGTAATTTATTGATTACAGGAATTACGGCATCGCCATTTTTCACGGCCAATGCTCCGCCGGGAAGAAAATCATTTTGAATATCAACTATGATTAAGGCTTTCATCTTTAAAAATTGTATGAGTATAAAAACTATTTTTTATTGACTGAACAGGAAGCAATCAACTTATTTTATAAAAATAAGAATTAATTGGACAGCGTCAGTTTGCGAAATGCAATTAATTATCCACTCTTTTTTCTGATAACGTTCCTGCTTCCAAATAAATTTGTTTTATCTCAGGAAACTTTTCTTTTATCAGTCCTTCCAGCCGGTGAATACTATCTACAATCTGTTCGCCGTTCATGCCCTTTTTAAATTCTAAATTCAGCACCAACAAAATTTCTTCCGGCGAAAGCTGCATCGTTAAAGGTGTTTTTACCGCATGAACATCTTCATCATTTTTGATAAGCGTTTCTACTTTTTCTACTAATATTATGTCTGCGCTTTCGCCAATTAACAATTGATGACTTTCACTCCATCAAAATCAAAAATCTCATACTATTAAATAGTATGATGTTTTTTGGAACGTATTAACTTTGCAACTTTGATTAACGAATAGAACATTTAGTTATGGTTCTTTCCTGATTTTTCAGATGGATTAAATTCTTACTGCGCTTTTCATGTTCATCAATACTATGGGATTTAAGCAATTATTAAATGGTTATGAAAATTTAGGATTAGGTAGTTTGTTCGCAAAGCTTTGTTGGACGAGGATCTTAGATATTCAAATACCTCGCCTTATTTTGTGCCGTAGGTACATTTGGTAGGTAGTCAATTAATTTCAAGAGCACAAGGCGTTCCAAAGGAAAGTTTCGTACTTCTTTTTCTGGAATATTCTACCCACCAAAAGCTCCTACGGAACTGAGCAATATAAATAATATCCACTGTTTTATTAGCTTTGCGTCTATTCTACCTAATCCTATGAAAATTTTCAGTTTTGATATTTCAATCTTTTCTGAGCATGCTGGTATATAAACCGGTTTTTCTATTTTAATATCCAGGCTGTTTTTATCAATAAAATTTACGTAAATATTTTAGTTTGAATTTCCCTTTAAACTTTTTCTATCCATACAGAAACGGATCCTGCCGGAGCGAAAAAGTTTCCCCACCCATCATTATTGATTTCTACTTCAGCCGGGTTCTTTCCCAACTTATCAATAAACTTTTTTCCAGAATAGCGTTTTCCTATTTCCATATTTTTATTTCCATTATCACCATTGGATAATACAACCGCACAACCGCTATGATCATCATCGCCTTCTCTTGTCCAACCGATACAATTGTCATGATCAAAATAATCTCTTTGCATTCCGTAAGCATTGTTGCAGCGAACATGTAGCATGTTTTCTAAATCATCAACTTTGGCTAACCAAATCTCGTATTCGTTGCCATCCTTTCCTTTGTCTTTGTAATGAGCACCGTAAAGGTCTGGATAGAAAACACAAGGATAACCTTCGTCCCTAAGCAAGATCAGTGCGTAGGCAATTGGCTTGAACCATGCTTCTATTGGCGCTTCCAGGGCTTGTAGAGGTTGTGTATCATGATTGGCAACCACAGTAACTGCCTTTTCCGGGTATGCCTTTACCAATGTTTCATCAAATATCCTCCGCATATCATAACTATTTCCTCCCGTGGAAGCGAGGTGAAAATTTCTATGGAGCGAAGAATCAAAAAGACTCATTTCATTGTTCGTCTCTTTAATATATTCCAGGAGCAGATTCAAATGGCCTGGGGCCCAATATTCTCCCACTGCAAAGATTTCCTTCTGCGTGCTTTCTCTTATTTTATGCAGCCAATCGAGATAAAAAGAAGGTGTGATATGTTTCACCGCATCCAGACGGACGGCATCAAAATGTACCTGGTCCCAATACCATCTTCCCCAACGTTGCAGTTCTTCACGCACAGCGGGATTTCTAAAATCTATATCATTGAACATAAGGTAATCATAATTGCCTTTTTCATCGCCGATCATTTTTTCCCACGAATCACCATAGCTGTTCAAAATTCTAAAGATGCCGGTTTCATTAATATCTGCAGCATAATCCACGCCGGTAAAACACATATAATCCCATTCAAATTCTGAGTACTTTTTCTGTCTTCCCGGGAAAGTGAATTTGGTATAGGCCTCAATTTCGAATGGTGCGGATATGACTTTATCACGATTGTCGGGATCAACTTTTACAACTCTAAATTTTTCTTTTTCATCCCCACCCGCTTTATGATTAAGAACAATATCAACCATTGCGTGCATTCCCGAATCATGCACCGCGTTAATGGCGTCTATGTATTCCTGGCGTGTACCGTATTTTGTTCGTACCGATCCCTTCTGGTCAAACTCGCCGAGATCATACAAATCATAAATACCATACCCCACACCGTACCCTCCACTTGATCCTTTAAAAGCCGGAGGAAACCATACCGTAGAAAAGCCAAGGTCTTTAAGATGTGGCGCATCTTCCTTTAATTGTTTCCATAAATTTCCATCTTCGGCTAAATACCAATGGAAATATTGAATCATTGTGCCATCTTGCATAAAATATTTTTTTAGGATACATCAAATGAAATGCCGGATAAAATGAAACAGTCTGACTGCCTGCGCCTGACTGTGATGGCAAAGAGGTGGCACCTTTTCAAAAGGTGTCACTCTATCTAACAGAATAATTATAAAATGAAAATCCTGAATAAAAACTTGCCTACCGTCAGGCAGGTTCGTTTACTGTTATGCTTTTTATTTTTCTTTTATGCTTTGCGCAGACATTCTTTTAACCTGACTCGCGCCTCAGGTTTTTTTGCACCTTAGGGCAAAATCAATAAAAATAAGCTGCGTGATGAAAGAATAATTCTAAAAAGAAATTATTTTAAAAAAAGAGTGCTGATAGATTCTTTTATTGTTGCATTTATGCCGCCAATAATTTTTACTATAAATAAAGTGACCCAAAAAGGGCAGGAAAAATTTGATTGTTATGATTGTTGTTGGATGTATAATTTGTTAATAATTGTCTTTAAAACAACCACCACGGGCAACGCCAGCAATACGCCCCAAAAACCGCCCAGCAAACCCAAAGCAAGTTGAGCGAAAATCGTTATCGCAGGCAACACTTTTACCATTTTTTTTTGAAGGAACGGCAATAAAACCGCATTTTCAAAAATGTGGACAGCAATAAAAACGCAGGCAACCAGGATAACTGTTTTTGGGCTTTGCGCCAGACCGATAAGAGCAGCGGGAATAAAGGCTATGAGGGGACCAAAGTTCGGAATGAAAGCTGAAAAGCCAGCGATGAGCGCCAATGTAAAAACGAGCGGCAACCCAATAATTTCAAGGCCGACACCCGTGAATATAGCTATGAAAAAAAATGCAATAATTTGCGCTTCAAGCCATTTTTTCAGGGCATTACGCATTTCATTAATTATCGCCAGGCCTTTATCTTTGGCTTTAACCGGCAGTATTGAAATAATTGCTTTTTTATATAGAGAGGGGCCGGCAGTAAAAAATAATCCAAAAAATAATATGATATAAACATCTATAATAATCCCAAAGCCGGATGAAAAAAAACGCCGGGCTACGGCTATTGTTTTTACAGAACCCCCGGATGAATTAAAATACGTCAACACTTTATTTCCAACGGCGCTTTGGCTCATCTCCACTTTCGCATCTTTGATGATGGTTGGTAAGGAATCAGACAATTGTGACACCTGGCTCGACAACCTGGATCCAACAAACCAAAAGAAGGCAATCGCCAAAAGTATATTTATGATAAGTGAAATAACAACACTTAACCTGGAAGGGCAGTGAAGGTATTTTTTTAAAATACCGGCACAGCCGTGAAAATAAATGGCCAATAAAACGCCCGCAAGAATTAATAAAAAAACGTTGAACAAAGTATTTATCAAAAAAATAGAAACTACGAAAAGCGATACGATTCCCGCTGCTATCCATATTTTTTTTATGTAACCTGAATTGTCTTGCTGATTGGTATTTGCTATGGACATAAAACCTTTACTGATTGTTACTTTTATATTGCTATAATTTAGTGAAACACAAACGCTGTGCCCTGATTGAAAATGGGATTACCGTATTCTGGTTTATACCAACATTATGTATGTATCCGTGTTATGCTTCCATCAAAAAAAATATTATTAGCGGATGGATTTGATATTTTTCGTAACGATTCCCCGGAAGGCTCCAAAAAGATTATGTAAAATCTTAAAGATCTGGCTTTAAAGACAAGATTTAATCTAAGAGACACATTCATTTGTGAATATCATCATTTTGCGAATTGATTTATAACTGTGAAGCAACAAATAACATGAATTTTTATTCAGATAAAATGCCTTGCTATTATTAAGTCAACTATAAAATGTCGTTACTAATTTATCCCACAAAGCAGAAAAGAACATTAAGAAAAAACCTTTGTGAACTTGGTGTCTTAGTGGGAGATGAAACAAAGTATGTGTGACATGCTACTAGTAAATACTTCTAATTATCAATTGTCCAAAAGTATTTAGTTCTGCGAAGCTAAAAAAGCCACAATATTATTCATTTCTTCTTTCGTTAGAATTCCGCCATAAGCCGGCATATTTTTTCCTCCGTTTACAATTCTTACTTTTAGTTCCTGGATAGATAAACGGCGCCCGATGGTAGTAAGATCCGGGCCGTCAAGCCCCCCGTAGCGGTTAATCTTATGGCAATATTCGCAACCTTTGGCATAAAACAAATGCACACCCTGCACAATAGTTGAATCAGGATTTGTAGATTTAATTGCGCTCAAGGGTAATTGTTTTGTATTAAAATGCGGCGACCACGGCGCTTTCAATCCTACTACCAATAAACTAATCACAAATACTGTAACGCAAATAACTCCATATATTGCCCATGGTCTTTTGATCGGGCTTCTCTCCCCCCGATTGGATATAAACGGAATGGAAAATAAGATTACAACGGTCAAAACGGGGCCAAGCAACATCGAAACAGACTCTATTTTGTGCGGCATTAAAGCAAACAATGCAAAGAACGGAACCATGTACCAGTCTGGTGTTGGGGAAGTAGTTAATACCGCGGGATCTGGTTTGCCGGAAAGCGCAGGAGGGCCAAAAATAACTGCGGCGCCAATAATACAAATTATAATGATAGCGCTAAATAAAGTATCTCGCCATGCCGCATTGGGCCAAAAAGGAACTCCTTTTTCTTTCAACATATTTTTATACCATACGCGATAAGTCTTTGGGTCGATCAATCTTCCTGCTTTCGGTGGTTCTGAAATCCCATTGCGGATAACGAGATACAAATGAATTCCTACGAATATAAAGATCATGGCGGGTACCATAAATACATGGTAGGAATAAAAGCGGCTCAGGCTTTGTGCGCCGATGGTGTCACCACCCAAAAGAAAACGCGCCAGGTATTTTCCAATAAAAGGGGTTCTGCCCAATTGTTCTGCAGCCACTACCGAAGACCAAACACCATTAGAATCCCATCGCAACAACTGACCAGTGAATCCCATAAAAATAGTGCATAATAAAAGAATGACTCCACTGATCCAATTCATTTCCCGTGGAAATTTATAGGATGCTGTTAAGTAAACCCTTATCATGTGAATGCCCACCAGTATGATCATTGCAGATGCGCCATAGTAATGAATGCCTCTTAGTACATTCCCAAATTTTGCCGTGTTGGTAATAAATATAAGGGATTGATATGCATCTTTGGAAGAGGGCTGATATAATAAGGATAAAGCAATCCCTGTAATTACCTGTAATATGAAACAAAATAATACAGCGCTTCCGAAAACATAAGCCCACGTTGCTTTTGGTGGCACCGGATGTTTCATGATCGGAACGACATTTTCAGTAATGCCCGTCCTGTCGTCAACCCAATTCCATATTTTATTTAAAGTTTTTCTCATACTGATTTGGATCCGATATGTGTAATTGGTACCGGTGCTGTTTTTATCTGTACTTCATTATTAAATACCCTTACCTGATATTTTGTCAAGGGAAATGGTGGTGGGCCTCCAGCTACAGTTCCATCTGCATAATACACACCGCCATGGCAGGGGCACATAAATAAATGGGCCTCTTTTTCCCATCTTACCGGACAGCCCAAATGTGTACAGTTAGCGGCAAAAGCTATGAAATTTTTTTGATCAGTACGTCTCAACCACGCTGCAGATTTTGCGGTAACGCCTGCGTAAGGTTTCGGATCTGCATTTATAAAGGTTACAAAATTGGTTGTACCAGTTTGAAAGTCATCCAATTTCCCCACCGTTCGCCATTGTTGATTTTTCTTTTCCAATAAGGGAGCTATTAATGCACTCACTACCGGGATAGCGGCTGCTGCTGCCCCAAGGCCGGCCACGCCCAGGCTTAATCTTACAAAAAATTTCCTCCTGCTTATTTCTTTTTCTGATTCTTCATTCATGACGTAAAATATTTATCCATCCAATTAATGAAATTATTAAGATAATAAAACCTGCCAGCGAAATCAACCAGGTAGTTAACAATCCCCATCCTAAAAATGCTAATCCCATCGCCAGGAAAAATGGCCAGTAGGTTGGCTCCGGCAATACTTCCGGTTTTGCTTTTACTTTTTCAATTTGTGAGTTCATATAATTGTTTTCTTTTTTATTGTCAGTTAATTTACTATTATTTTCAACTTCTTTAGGATTATAGGTATCTGCTTTTAAATCAGGATTACTTCCGCTAATAGCTCTCTTAAAAGTATTTATGAAAGCATTCTTGACTTGATGAGCCAATTTTCTTTTTGATAAATAACCAGCTCCAAATGCAAGCGCTTTTTTAAATAAAGTATATTTTGTCGAAGAGGATTTCTTCACGTTTTGGAGCGTATGATCCAGGACGGTTATAGGATTTAGATTTTCAAAAAGATGATGCGCACGATCCTTAAAATCATCTTCTATCGCCTCCTTTTTTCTTTCAAGCTTTTCGATTGCAGTCGAAAGATCTTTGGCACCGGCAATTTTTTTGAGTTTTTCCTTCGCTATTTCTTCGTCATCCATTGCTTAAAATTTTTATTTAAAGGTTATGCATTCACCTATCAGTTATTGATAACGGTTGCACCGGGCGCTTCATAAACTTCTTTTTTATCAAACCAATTTATCAAAATAGCCATTGAAGCCGTCAGGTAAATAAAACAACAGGGTACCCACATGATCAATCCGGCAGCTTGCTGATCGATACCTGCAGATATTTTCCATTGGTTTCTTATCAAATGCAAATAACCATAAGTGTCTGCGATATTGATATAATGAGAATAGATTCCCAACGGAGCAAATGTTATCATCAACCCGAGTATCGTACAAAACATACATGCTGTGGAAAGATAGAGCACTGCTGATAAAGGCGGAATGCGATACTCAGGATAAGGATTAATGACCGGCCAGCAAAAGATAATACCGGCAACCAACAAACTGAACCATTGTAAATACATTAAACCCATTCCATGCATGGAAGTTGCCTGATTAAAAATGTATGGAATGTGCCAAAACCACATAACACTTACGCCGGTAAACCAACATAAAACGAAGATTTTTATTTTGTTGCTTGAAAGAGAAAGGAAATATTTTTTGAATCTGTTTTCTTTGGGAATACCTGCTACAAGGAGTGGCGCCGCTATCAACAGCAATAATACATGCGAAACCATGTGTGCGCTGAATAAATAATTTTCAGCAAGAAAATGTAAAGGCGAAGCGACACATAGAATAATCAAAAGGATCCCGGCAAGAAAATAAAGAGATTGTTTTTTTAATTTGAAATTGATAATATACAAATAAAGCAGGCATAAGCCGATAAGGAAAACGGATGTTACAAAACCGAAATGCCAGTAGGAAAATATAGAACGCATAATGCTAAGTTTTAAATATGAGTAAAATGTGGAAGCACATATACCACCGTAAACACCACTATCCATACGATATCTACAAAATGCCAATAGAAGCCCACGGAAGTTATTACGTTAGATCCTGGTTTATTAAAATCTCCCAGGAAGGTTAACAAAAGAATGATGGATAAAATAATCAATCCAACAAAAACATGGAACCCATGAAAACCGGTAAGCGTATAAAAGCTCGTACCGAAAACACCGCTGCCCAAAGTAACATGATCATTTATTAATCTCCAGTATTCCTTTCCCTGTCCAATCAGAAATATGACTCCCAATAGAATAGTTATTGTCAACCAAATTTTCAGATTCTTAATTTCCCCTTTTTTATAATTTCGGTCAGCCATCCAGAAAGTAAAGCTGCTGACAATTAATACAATAGTAAAAATGCCTGTTTTTTTGATGTCAAGAGCGTGTAAATCATGCGGCTCAAACCCTGAATTGAAGGCCATATATACAAACGACAATATGAGGCATACAAAAAACATACCTTCCGTTCCCACCACCAATTTCATCATTGTTTTGTTCATAATCTCTGTTTTTTTTACACGAACTGTCCAAAGTGCTTTATTCGTGCAATTAGAAATCGTTAGGATATCAAACTTATTTCCTGTTCCTTACTTTTATTTCATTGGGCGTCTCCCAACGCTAACTAAATAGAAATATTAATTAATTATTTGTTTACTATCCGATCACTTTCTTCTTTCACTTGAATATTGAATATCGAAAATTGGCCATTGAATACTTTCCTTCCATATTCACTGTTTCTTATTCTTCTCCTTCAAATCCCACAGCGGATTTCTACTACTCACTACCGGAACTTCATCAAAATTCTTTAATGGCGGGGGCGAACTGGTAACCCATTCCAACGTAGATGCATCCCATGGATCATTGCCTGCTTTCTTTCCACTTTTTCGGCTTTTCACTATTATATATCCCAGGTACAAAACCGATAGGCCCATTATGAAGGCGCTAATAGTAGAAATCAAATTTAGCGTGCCATACCAGGGAAGGTCCGGATAAGTAAAAACTCTTCTTGGCATTCCAATCATTCCCAAGGCGTGCTGCACAAGGAATGTGCCGTTGAACCCAATCACAAACAACCAGAAGAATATCTTTCCCATTTTTTCATCCAAAAATTTTCCGGTCATTTTTGGAAACCAATAAAACAATCCCGCGAACAAACCGAAAACGGTGCCACCTATAAAAACATAGTGAATATGAGCTACTACATAGTAAGTATCGGTCAATTGCCAGTCAATCGGCACAATGGCAAATGCAATACCTGAAAGGCCACCAATAGTAAATTCAATTAAAAAGGCAACCGCAAACATCATCGCGACCGTAAACTTTATTTTACCTCCATACATCGTGGCGATCCAGGCAAAAACTTTTACACCGGTCGGGATGCCTATCAACATGCTGCTTGCAGAGAAGAATGCGTCTGCTGTGTTGCCCATGCCAACAGCAAACATGTGATGTGCCCACACTCCAAATGCAAGCAAAGCGATGGCAACAGAAGATGCCGCAACAAATGCAGCACCAAAAATCGGCTTACGTGAAAATGTAGGAATCACTTCTGATATAATTCCAAAAGGAGGAAGAATTACGATATACACTTCGGGATGCCCGAAGATCCAGAATAAATGCTGCCACAACAATGCAGAACCACCCGAAGCCGTATTAAAAAAATGTGCACCGAATTGCCTGTCTAACAAAAGCATTGAAAGCGCCGCATTGAGCGCGGGGAAGGCGGCCAACAATAAAAATGCGTTTACAAATACCATCCAAACAAACATGGGTAATTTGTTCAGCTCCATGCCTTTCGTGCGATAGTGCAGTACGGTAACGATAAGATTTACAGAGACAGTTACGCTTCCAATTCCGGCAAGTAATAAACCCATACAGTAATAATCAATACCCGGATTGATAGAATAATTCTTTTCATTGAGCGGGGCATAATTAAACCAGCCGGCATCCGGAGCGCCACCCGCCAGGTAACTAAAATAAATCAGGGCAACTCCAAAAACTGTCATCCACAAACTAAATGCGTTTAATCGGGGAAAAGCCATTTCGTTTGCCCCGATCATTAAAGGAGTGAAATAAACGGCAAAACCAAAAACAGCGGTCATAGCAACAAAAAAAACCATAGTAGTCCCATGCATCGTGAAGAATTGATCATAGGCCTCAGGCCCCATAAAATGATTCAATGGTTCGGCTAATTGGATGCGCATCAGCAATGCTTCCACTCCACCAATTATCATGAATAGCAGCGCCACCAATAAATACATGATGCCTATCATCTTGTGATCTACAGTGGAAATCCATTGAAGTAAACCCTGGTCTCCGGTAACACTTATACTGGGAAAGGATTTTGATGGTTCCGGTATGGAGATTGATTCACTCATTTTTTTAAACAAATTGAATTTTTGTTGGCAATTACTTTTTATAGGATTAGGTAGAATAGTCGCAATCGTGCTATGCTTTTAATTGCGCCGGGTTTCAACCCGGTGTTTAAAGAAATCTTTATTCGGCTTTAGCCTAAAACTCTTATAAGAATTCGGCTTTAGCCTGTCAATTCTTATAAATATTGTCCACTAAAGCAAGTGGCAATTCATTTGAAAATCATATGCTTCTAAATTTAATTCCATAAAAGATTTGCGCTTAATCTACCTAATCCTAACTTTTTATTTTTCTTTCTTATTGAAATCGGTTGCTAACTCATCTCAATAACATTCATTCCCGGTTTCCCGGTCATTAATCACTGATTTAAAAATACCCTCTGAGTTTATGTCAAAATAAATAAGACGCTTCCCTGCTCTCCACTGCAAATTGCTCATTGTATCCAACAAAAATTCGTGTCAATTCGCGTCACCTGTCTGCTGACAAGGCAGGTTCTTAGCTTCTCTTTTAATCATTTCAATTCTTCCAAATAATGTACAATCGCATTTACTGAATCCTTATCCAAATTAAAATCAGGCATGTGAGCACCGGGTTTCACTTCCTGCGGATGACTGATCCATTTGAATAAATTGTTTTCATTATTTTCCATTAATCCTGTTAATAGCGTGTGCCTGCTTGCCAGGTGAGTAAGATCAGGACCTACGTTTGAAGTAGCAACTGTTCCTACAATTCGATGACAACTTCCACAAGACTTTGATTGAATTAATTCAGCGCCTTTCATGGCTAATTCGTCCGTGGGCTGTACGGCAGCCGTTGCGTTTGCAGCAAGCCATTTATTAAAATCACTGTCGGTTTGAGCAATTACGTTTATACGCATCCAGGCATGTTGTGCTCCACAAAATTCACTGCAAGCGCCGATATATTTACCAGGTTTATGAATGTTAAGCCATAAGTAATTAGGATGATTAGGAATAAGGTCCATTTTATTTCCCAACTGCGGCACCCACCAATCATGTATCACATCTGCCGAGCGCATTTCCATCAATAATTGTTTGCCCACCGGCAAATGCACTTCATTAGCAGCAACTACATTAGCTCCCGGATAATCTACTTCCCACCACCATTGATGCCCGGTGATAATTACATCGGGCTGCCTGTCTTTTGGAACTGAAGGAGACACTGCATTCATCGTAGTAACAGTTTGATAAAAGAAAAACGCAAGTAACAAAGTAGGGCCGCCAATCATCGCCGCCTCAAGCTTGTTATTGTGGGATGTTTGCACCGGCTCATCCGTTTCGCCTTTTTTTTGCCTGAATTTAATACAGATATATACTATCAAAAAAATTACTAGTAAAAGCATCGCACCTGCAGCAACATTAAAATAATTAAACAGCTTATTGATTCTGTCTGCTTGCTGCGACGCAGGATTTTCAACCGATTGTAACAGAATTGGATTCAGAAAATATAGAATTGATTTAAACATTTATTAATCATTAATCAGATTTTATTAAGCGTTTCTAACCCCGATGGTTATCAGGACGGACCTGAAATTTTAATTCACTTTTTTAAATAAAAAGATTCAACAATTGAAAAAAATATCATTGCTTAAGAACTTGATTTTATTAAGTTCTTTACCGGTATAATAAAAGAGATTGCTAAGGTAATAAGAAAAAGTTTTGTTACAATTAAAAAGTTTTGATTTATTTAACATAAACGATTCTAATAGCACATCAAACATTGTGCCTATTGGCAATTTTGACAAAATATAAATAAGGATTATTTATTCGTTTACTGATAACCGTTAGATCAGTATTCTTTGTTACAAATAGCTCTTCTTTTGTTCTCATCGCCAGTCGTATTAGTTTGTCTTTTAGTCCAAAAGAGACCGTTGTTCATGGGGTAACAGATGAAATAATTATATAAATCTTATCGCTCGACTCTATTAAAAATAGCTGATAGCATACATTAGTAGAAAAAAAATACCAAACATACGTTTTTGAAATTGAAGAAAAATTTCCCCGATAAAATAAACCGGGAAAATTTTTCACCTTTATTTAATTTAAAAAATACTCCGGAAGATTTATGTTACTTCCTCAGTTTTATCACGACCAATCACTTCCGAGATGTCAGGCATTTCTTATTTGTTGATTTATATGACATCATCCGGCTTTTACCAAATCTGCTCCTTTCTCACCAATCATGAGAACGGCTGCATTAATATTACCTGATGAAAGAGTCGGCATCACCGATGCGTCTATAACTCTCAGTTTGTTCAAACCATGTACCCGCAACTGGGGATCAACTACAGACATGTCATCGTTGCCCATGCGCGCAGTGCCGGCAAAATGGTGGGCGATAAAGGCGTTTTTACGAATGTAATTAAGCAACCCTTCATCGGTGTCACCGTCAGATGCCGGTGCAACTTCTTTGATATTGAATTTACCCATCATTGCATCACCGACTCGTTTAACCATTTTCAATCCTTCCATCATAGTATGAACATCTTCTTTCGCAGTTAAATGATTGAACAAACATGACGGGCTGTCTTTCGGGTTGGTTGAGGTGATTTGAACGCGTCCACGGCTGAGGGGGCGAACCTGGTACATACTCAAATGGAATCCGGAAACCTTAGCAAGATTCCAAACTTTTTTGCCTTGCATGAATGGAAGTAAATGCAGTTGAATATCCGGAGCTATCAATCCTTCTTTTGTGTATAAAAATGCCCCGGCCATAGCTGCGCCAACCTTTAACGGACTGTTCTTTTCTCCCAAATAATATTTGATTCCGGACCATGCCTGGGAGAATATGTTGCCTACTTGTTTATTGAAGGTGTACTTGCTTGACGTCGTGTATTTTCGGGATACCTGCGGGTGATTCATTAGGTTTTCACCTACCCCTTTTAAATCAAGCAACACATCAATACCGTACTTTTTTAATAAGTCTGCGGGACCAACTCCTGATAATTGAAGCAATTGTGGTGTCCCTAACGCACCTGCACTTAAAATGATTTCACGATTGGCTCTAACCCGGTGAAGTTTTCCATCCCGTTCATAAATAATTGCGTCTGCTGACTTACCCTCAAATTCAATTTTTGTAGCAAAGGCTTTAGTGATAATAGTTAAGTTAGGACGATCACGATTTGGTTTAATGTAGCAGGTTGAAGTAGAGGAACGGTGTCCTTTCCATGTAATGAGATCCCAATACCCCGCGCCTAAAAGAGTCGGCCCGTTAAAGTCGTCATTTCTGGGAACGCCGAGGCTTTCCACTACTGCAGTGATAAACGTATCAGCGAGAGGATTTTTCCACTGTGCTAATTCAATTCCAATTGGGCCGCTTTCGCCATGATATTTACTTGCTCCACGGTGATCGTGTTCATACTTTTTAAAGTAGGGTAACACATCTTCGTATCCCCAGCTCTCAGCGCCCATTTTTTCCCATGTATTATAATCAGTTGGAGAACATCTTACCTGAACCAACCCGTTGATTGAACTCGAACCGCCCATTATTTTTCCATGAAGAAGTGGAAATTTTCTGTTATCCAGCCCTGGCTCAGGTTCTGAATATTGTTTCCACCACATATACTTATGCATGAAAATAATCTTTGCAAAACCGAGGGGTATTTTAGACCAGTAACTGTTATTTTTGGGTCCGGCTTCAAGAAGCAGAACTTTAATCTTTGGATCTTCAGACAGGCGAGCCGCAACAATTGCGCCTGCTGACCCTGCACCCACCACTACATAATCATAGTTATCAGAATTTGACTGAATTTGTGAATCTTTCATTGTGTTCATTTGATTTAATTTAAAATTTTAGATTGACATTAGTCAACTTCAAAAAGTTGTTGATGGAAATCGGCTAAAATCGATATAGATTTATTATTTTATTTTTCAATTCTTGTCTTTCTTATTAGACCCTATTTTTAAAAATCTGTTAACTTTTTTTTCGTCCGGACGGTTCCTTTTATGCATATCTGGGTTATATCTTTATTCAAAAACATTATTATCTTTTCCTCCTATAAAACATTACTTTCCTTTTTAAATGAATATTTTTTAAAATCTCCTTTAAAAAGAAAACCATTTACTTCAGTAAAAATGAAACTCATTCTCCGGTAACTGCATAAAACACATTCTGTTTATCATTAAAAAGTTTTGATCTTTTTAAAGACAACTATTTTAATGCGACATCAAACATTGTGCCTATTGGTAATTTAAAAGAAAATAGAAATAAGGATTAAATATTCGTTTACAGATAATTGTTATGTCAATATTCAAATTTATAAATTGCCTGCTTTTGTACTTTATGCGAGACATATTAGCTTGCCATTTAGGGAAAAAGATCCCCTATTGTTGGTTTACCAAATAAAATAATTCTATCGCGCAGCTCCATAAAAAGTAGTTGATAACATAAATTACTCGAATAAAAAAAATACCAAACATGCGTTTTTCAAATCGGAGAAAAATTTTCCCGATAAAACAAATTGTGTAAAAATTTTTGTCTTCCCTTAGTTAAAAAAAACAGGCAGGAAAGAATTTGTATTACTTCTAATACAAGTAATACAAATAGTATAAGTAATTCAAACCCGCTTTTTTAACTACAGGTTTTTTATAGGCACGCTCTTTGATTGGCAATCGTATAAGAGAAACCCCCTGCATCTTGATGTACTCACCTATGATGACTTAGGATTTCCTAATTTTTTTCATCTATTAATAAAATTTTTTTATGGCAAAACAAGTAAGTGATTTCTTAATTGAAAGATTATTAGAATGGAATATTAAGCGCATTTTTGGTTTCCCCGGCGATGGTATTAATGGCATTCTCGGCGCCCTCGATCGTGCGAAGGATAAGATGGATTTTATCCAGGTAAGACACGAGGAAGATGCAGCCTTTATGGCTTGTGCACATTCAAAGTTTACGGGAGAAGTAGGAGTGTGTATGGCCACCTCCGGCCCCGGTGCTATTCACCTTCTTAACGGATTATATGATGCAAAAATGGATCACCAATCGGTGGTCGCGATAGTAGGCCAATCGGCCAGGGAGTCGCAGGGTGGCGCTTTTCAGCAAGAAGTTGATTTAAACAGTTTGTATAAAGACGTGGCTCATGAATATATTCACATGGTGTCTGTGCCTTCGCAAATGCAGCAATTACTGGATCGTGCTATCCGAATTGCTAAAGCCGAAAGAACGGTTACCTGTGTGGTGATTCCTAATGATATCCAGGAAATGGACGCCAAAGAGCCACCACGCGGACACGGTACCATTCATACGGGAATTGGTTTTCCGGTAGTGCGAATAGTTCCGCCTGATTCAGAATTGATCAAAACTGCTGATTTATTAAATGCGGGTAAAAAAGTTGCGATCCTGGTCGGAGCGGGTGCGTTAGATGCCGCAGACGAAGTAATAGAGGTAGCTGAATTGTTGGGTGCGGGTGTTGCAAAAGCGCTGCTTGGAAAAGCGGTTTTACCCGACGATCTTCCCTATGTAACCGGCGCAATTGGTTTATTAGGCACGGAACCAAGTTATAAAATGATGATGGATTGCGATACGTTGCTGATGGTGGGAAGCAGTTTTCCTTATTCTGAATTTTTGCCAAAGTTAGGACAGGCAAGAGGCGTGCAGATCGATATTGATGGAAAAATGTTAAGCCTACGTTTTCCGATGGAAATAAATTTAGTAGGCGGTAGTAAAGAAACTTTAAAAGCCCTTATTCCTCATTTAAAAAGAAAAGAAGATCGTTCTTGGCGTGAAGGAATTGAAAAAGGCATGAAAAAATGGTGGGAACTTTTGGATGCGAGAGCAAAGGATTCCGCCAAACCCATTAATCCACAAAGGGTTTTCCAGGAACTATCGCCTAAACTGCCTGATAATTGTATCCTCTCTTCTGATTCCGGTACCTCCGCAGACTGGTTTGCACGCCATCTCAAAATCCGTAAAGGAATGAAAGCCTCTTTATCCGGCAATCTTGCTACGATGTGCCCGGGCGTGCCTTATGCGATAGCCGCAAAATTTGCTTATCCGGATAGAATCCCAATCGCCATGGTCGGCGATGGCGCCATGCAGATGCTTGGAAATAACGGACTCATAACCATTTCAAAATATTGGAAAAGATGGAAAGATCCGCGTTTAGTAATCTTGGTGCTTCACAACAATGACCTGGCACAGGTAAGTTGGGAACTAAGGGTGATGACCGGAGATCCTAAATTTTCCGGATCCCAGGATGTTCCGGATTTCCCTTATGCAGAATACGCAAAGCTATTGGGATTAAAAGGTATTCGCGTAGATGATCCGGACGATATTTCTGATGGTTGGGATGAAGCTCTTTCCGCAGACAGGCCAACAGTGTTGGAGGTAATTACTGATCCTAATGTACCGCCTCTTCCACCACATATTTCATTTAAGATGATGGTAAAATATGGCGAGACTTTACTGAAAGGAGATCCTGACGAATGGGAAATAATTAAGTCAAGCTGGAAAAGTGAAATGTCAACTATTTTTCATTAATGAAAGATGAAGCAATTAATATTAAAGACTTAAAAGTTTCGGCATACACAATACCTACGGATGCACCTGAGTCAGACGGAACCATTGAGTGGGAAAGCACTACAATGGTGCTAGTGGAAATAAATGCAGGCGAAAAATCAGGTATTGGTTACAGTTATGCTGATATTTCGTCTGCATATTTTATTGAAAAAAATTTAAAGAAAATAGTTGTTGGCAAAAATGCGCTGGATATCCCCTGGATCTTAAAATCAATGGTGGCCAGCGTACGAAACAGTGGCAATTGCGGAATAATCTCTATGGCTATATCCGCTGTTGACAACGCTTTGTGGGATTTAAAAGCAAAGATTCTTGATTTGCCATTGGCATTATTGCTGGGAAAAGTGCGCGACGATTTCCCAATTTACGGAAGCGGTGGCTTCACATCTTATTCTATCGAAAGATTACAAAGCCAGTTATCAGGCTGGGCTGAAAAGGGAATCAAACAAGTGAAGATGAAAATTGGACGCGAGCCTGGCAAAGATGTTTATCGTGTAGGGAAAGCGAGGGAAGCAATAGGAAGAAAGGTGGAACTATTTGTAGATGCCAATGGCGCGTACACTGCAAAACAAGCGCTCAAGATGGCGCAAAAATTTGCTGATCTGGGTGTTAGTTGGTTTGAGGAACCGGTTCCTGCAAGTGACTTGAAGGGTTTGCATTTAATCCGCGAAAATGCACCTGCTGGTATAAATATCGCCGCAGGTGAATATGGATATAATCTGCCCTATTTCGAACAAATGATGAGTGCGGGAAGTGTAGATGTATTGCAGGCCGATGCTACGCGTTGTGGTGGAATTTCTACCTTCTTAAAAGCAGGCTATAATTGCGAAGCGCATCAATTGCCTTTTTCTTCTCATTGCGCGCCATCCCTTCATTTGCATGCAGGATTGTCATTGCAGTCTTTTTTTACGGCCGAATATTTTTATGACCATGTACGGATTGAAAATATGTTGTTTGACGGAGTAGCACAACCCGTGGATGGAGCGCTGCACGCAGATATGAGCCGTCTGGGTTTGGGATTGGAATTCAAATATCAGGATGCGGAAAAATACAAAGTTTTTGGATAAAAATATTTTTGAGAAGGTACTGTTTATAATCTTGACCGATTAAAATAAAAACGATTGAAAATAAAAAAATATGGCAACAGATACTTTAGACCTGAATTACGAAACAAAATATTCCCAGGGAGTAGATGTGGCTTCTATGGAAGCTGAATTAATTAAAATAATTGAGGGAGAGGTCCGGTTCGATTACGGAACCAAGGCATTGTATGCAACGGATGCTTCCAATTACCGCCAGGTTCCATTAGGTGTCGTGCTTCCAAAAACTGAAGAAGATATAATTAATACCGTTGCAATTTGCCGGAAATACCACGCACCGTTATTATCAAGAGGCGGTGGCACCAGCCTCACAGGTTCTTGTTGTAATGTGGCCGTGGTAATGGATATGACTAAATATTACAACAAGGTTTTAAAAATTGATAAAGAGAAAAAAACAGTAACTGTCCAACCTGGAATTGTGTTGGATGAAATGCGGAAAGCCACCAAAAAAGCAGCGAACCTCACTTTCGGACCTGACCCTGCAACAC